>SDBV01000897.1_pt1 | contig 43420 bp, 64 predicted proteins | sample 2277081 | NCBI WGS metagenome assembly SDBV01 (sample SAMN10402039, study PRJNA504765) | marine sediment metagenome | isolation source: marine sediment core GS10_PC15, 223 cmbsf | place: Arctic Ocean: Southern Knipovich Ridge | collected 2010
GGAAGGCATCTTTTCTCTTGAGCATAAAACTTCTGGAAGGTTTACTTCTGCTTGGGCTAAACAATGGCCACAAAAGATGCAGATAAACACTTACTCTTTTGTTCTCTCCATGCTATATCCAGACGAGGACACCTATGGAATAAAAGTAAACGGCTTGTTTATAAAGAACCCACCTGGAATGAAGCTAGATGGCTCTCCTAAAGCCAACTCGATAGACACTGAGTTTCATAGAGTTCCTGTCCAGAAAACAATTCCTCAGCTTGAAGACTGGCTTTGGAATGTGAACTTCTGGCTTGAATTCATCGAGATAGAGTTTGACAACCTTGATAAAGTAAAAGAAGATGATGATATAATGCTGGCCTTTCCTAAGAATACAGAAAGTTGCAGTAAATACTTTGGATGTCCTTATCAAGACTATTGCCTTGCATGGCTTAACCCGCTTAGGAAATGCGAACAGCCTCCAATGGGATTCATAAAGGAGCATTGGGATCCAAGATCTAAAAGGGAAGATGCTAAAGAGGTAGTGGAATTATGAAGATAGAAATTAAAATAGAGGTTGACACAATCTTCTGTGATAAGCTTTGTTCTCATCTATTCAGGCCTGAATACAACTGCAATTTATTTGGCAAAGCCCTCTGTCTAAAGCAGGCTTTACCTACACCCAATCCAAGGGCTATCCGTTGTCAAGAATGTTTACGAATGACATACAAGTCAGGAGAGGTAATTGAAATATGACAAGTTTTATAATCGGAGCAGTAGCAGGCATTATCCTTACGGTTTTAATAGTAATGCTGGTAGGAATATGTAGAGCATCAAGTAGAGAAGACAAAACAATGAAGAAACTTTATAAGGAGGTAAAGAATGGACAAAGTTAAAGAGAAGGCGGGACTAACAATCCAAAATCATTTTGCGGATCTTCGCAAAAGATACCATGAGCAACACTCTAAATATGTAAACATGCTGGTTCTCGGTGGCTATGGCTCAGGAAAGACACAGCTGTTTTCTACCTGTCCAAAACCCATCAAAATTGACTCTTTTGACCCAGGCGGGACTAACACGGCAGCACTCCAACCCTTGATAGACAGTGGTGATCTCATCGTTAGTTGCTTTGAAGATGACGACTGGACTCGTCCTCATTGCTATAGAGAATGGGAAAAGGAGTTCATGCTTTGGAAGAACAATGGCTGGTTTGAGAAGCTTGGAACTTATGGTATTGACAGCGCTACAAACTGGGTTGTAAGCTTAATGTTTAACATTATGAATATAGGTAAAGGCAAGAACGTTGGCCCTCATCCTGGTGTTACCCCTTATGAGAGCGATTATCTATGGCAGCAGCTCCATGCTGGTAATATCCTCAGGAAAAACATCATGACTCTACCTTGTCATACCCTTATAACAGGCCATCTTACTCACAAGCAAGATGGAGTGACTGGTAGAATACAATCCAACTTACTTATGTGGGGTAAAATAGCTGATCAGATACCATTAGTATTTGATGAGAAATATATCTGTCGAGTTGAGGGAGGCAAGCACAAATTGCAGGTAAAGCACGATGGTATTTATCAGGCAGAGACAAGAGTTGGAGGGCTCAAGTTTGACAAATTCATGGAGCCTGATATTAGGGCTTTACTTAAATTGGCAGGTAAAGCTTGGGAGGACAAGCCTAGATTGGACACTCCAGATGAACATCAACAAACTCCGTAACATTATGTTACGGAGATTAACATTACAAATAGAAAGGAGGTGAAAAGATGAATGAAGATTTGAAGTTCAATTTAATCATAACAATTATCAACAGAGTTGTTGATGAACTACCTATCTCTGGTGACTTGGAAAGGATTAAAGAGATATACGAGACATCAATGGACTTGATTGAGGGAAAGGAAGGAGAGGAAGGATAACAATTAACATCAACAAACTCCGTAACATAATGTTACGGAGACAAACAAGTGATTGCATAGCAATCAGGAAGGAACAAACTGAGATGAGCGACGAAACTTTTGAAGCTGAAGAAACACTGATTGAGGACTTGGGTCTCGATGAGGATTTATCCATCGAAATCCACCCAGACGGAAGTGAAGTAACCCTCCGTATCATCCGCATGGATGGAAGCTATGAAGGCCAAACAGGCAAAAAGTCTATCCATGTAACTTTTGATGATGTCAACAACCCCGACACTATTGACGATATAGATATTTATATTGGCAAACCTGGCGAGAACGACACTGTGAAGGGAGCAAAAAGGAAAAAGAAACGTATCCTGGAGTTCTACGAGGCCTTTGGTATTGAGACCTCAGGACAGATAAATGTTCAAGGTTGTATTGGTCTTATAGGTGATGCCATTCTCGGCGTTGACGAGTTCGAGGGTCGTAGAAAGAACACGATTCGGAGCTTTGTAACTGGCTCTTAATTACAATTTGGGAGGGCTACTTAACTGGTTAATAGAGTTATACACTGTGAACGAATCCTCCTGGTTTTGTAGCCCTTTCTTATAAAGTTGATAACTAATGAATAGGGCTGTAGCATAAAGCTGCCGTTAATCCACTCGGGCAAACCATAAAGCATCAAGGTCGCCAGAACGCTCGTTAAGTTGAAGCTACGCAATTGCTGTTAGTGGAACTGTAGGCAATGTTGCAGACATCGCTATAGCCCTTATAAATTTGTGTTCTACGTAACATAATGTTACGGAGTTTGGAGAAGAAATGTCTAAACCTCGATTTAGAGTGACTAACATAGAAATTACAGAAGAACAGTACTTTATATTAAGACGCTTTCTACCTCACGGAATGAAGTGTCGAATCTTTAACTTCATTGTAGAGGATCTAATTGAAGAGCTAGAAAAGGACGCTCCAGCCTTTCTAACTGGAATATACACAAGGGAGTTAAAATTAAGGGACTTTTTGAAAGGAGGTAATAGTGACGGATCTAAGAACGTTGTCATCAAAAAAGACGATCTCCCAGATGTCAATTGATGAGTTGCAAAATGATGTCGTAGAAATACGCAGTAATCGCAGGAACTTTCCAGAGAGAAAGGCTGCTAAAACCAAAGCCAACTCCACAAAGAAGGCAGTAGACAAGGCATCTGTGGATGAGTTAAAAGTATTGCTAAAGACATTGGAGGAGATGTAAAGATGAAATGGTTTATAGTATTTTTAGCAATTTTCGCTGGAGTACTTGGAATAGTGGGAATAGTTGGATTGGAATTACAGGAGGGGGAAGATAATAAGAGATGGATTGACTATTGCAAAAGGAGATAGAAGATATGAAATACCGTAAAAAACCAATAGTTGTTGATGCAATACAATATAAGGGTACATATGAATGGAAGGTAATTACACCTTGTAAACCAGACATATGGGCTAACGATGCTATTATAGAAAGCCTTGTGCATGACTCAACAGAGAATAATCCAACAGGAGAATTTCTTCGTGTATTTACCTCAAAGGGTATGATGATAGCTATTGTCAACGATTGGATAATAAGGGGAGTGAATGGCGAATTCTACTGTTGCAAACCTGATATATTCGAGAAAATTTACGAACCTGTGGAGGAGATGTGAAAGAATCTATACTGAAAAACCTGCCTTTCGACTCAATCATTATGTCTGACAGAATTAGAGAGACTTATGAAGTTGAGGATCTACAAAACGACATAAAAGAACATGGTCTCATCCAGACAATCGCTGTTGAAGATAATGAGGATGGAACTTTCCGCCTCCTTGCTGGTGGCCGCCGAATGACTGCTTGTAAAAACCTCAAATATGAAACCATGCCTTGTAAGGTATTTCCCCCTCTCGACGAGTATGAGCGAAAGTGTGTAGAATTGGCTGAGAACATCCACCGTGAGGATCTTACATATCCAGAAAAAGTGGCTCTCACAAAAGAGATCCATGTTCTATGGGTAAGTAGGTATGGAGAGAAGAAAGGAGCAGGCACAACTGGCCATTCTCAAGCAGATACAGCCAGAGCTCTCGGTGTTTCATCTATGCAAATCTCAAGGGAAATAGAACTTGCAGACGCCATAGAAATCCTGCCAGAGTTAGGAAAATGTAAAAACCAGGCGCAAGCCTTAAAACTTCTTGGTAGGTTTAAAGAGAAACTAATAAAGGAAGAATTAGCCAAACGAGCAAATGAGGTGATATCCAAAGAAGGAGAAGGAGCAGCTAAAAGGGTCTTGATAAGTAATTATATAGTCGGTGATTTCTTCGACAACAAGATTGAGAATAGAAGCGTTCACTGTGTGGAGATAGACCCTCCATATTCCATTAGGCTGGAGAGTACAAAAAAAGATGACAGTGGAGGTACAATAGGATATAATGACATATTAGATAGCGACTATCCAGACTTCCTGGATAAAATCATAAAGGAAAGCCACCGAATCCTCTTTGATAACGGGTGGCTTATACTCTGGTTTGCAATGAAACCCTGGTATGCTACAGTTGAGGCACTTCTTCTAGAAAATGGATTTACCCTTCCAATCCCAGCTATATGGATAAAAGATGCTAAACATGCCCAGACCCATTGGCCAGATAGATATCTAGGCAGCTCATATGAGCCTTTCTTCTATGCTCGTAAAGGCAACGCCACCATCTTTAAACAAGGTAGAAGCAACATATTCGATTACATACCTGTACCGAGCGATAACAAGATCCACCCAACAGAGCGTCCTATAGAACTAATGATGGAACTTCTAACATGCTTCTGTCCTCCTTCTGGAAGGATTGCTGTACCTTGTTGTGGCTCAGGCACTACCATATTGGCAGCTAACAACCTCGGTATGCACGCCGTAGGTTGGGATACCTCAAAGGATTATAAATCGTCTTATACTGTTAGGGTAATGAGTGGGAAGATTAGGGAGTTTAAGATATGAAACTACGTAACATTATGTTACGGAGACATAAGAAAGGAAAACTATGAAAACACTCTCGAAGGATAACCATTACATCTGCTCAATCTGCGGTAGAAGTTGGCAAGAGGACAAAGACGGTTGTCCTATATGCTGCAATGAGGGATTATCAGAGTGGATATATAAGAAGTGGGTAAATAAGAGGCTTACTTTGTATGACCGCTTATCGAATATGTCAGAAAGGTTTGATAAAGTCATCAATAAGATGAAGGCGGGCTCGGTTATACCTAAAGTGGAAATGGACGAGAATCTAGCAATTCCACCTGAAGCTCTCGAGATTCTAAGGGATGTACTTCTCTTAGGAGCAAACAAAGGGAAAATTGGATGGTGGAAAGGGAATATAGACGACCATATACATTGTGCAGAAAGCCATCTATTGGCGTGGAAGGCAACCGAGAAGTCAAAGCATCTAAACCATGCTTTTACGAGGCTTATGATGGCTGCTGTAATTCAACATAGGGATAATATAAAGTAGGAGGAAAGATGAAGCCAAGTGTGGAGGATATGTAATGAAGATAACTCGTAACGGCGTGACGATACGTATCGTAAAGCGTCGTAATACAACTGCGTTTGGAGACAATGCTTGCAACAGAACAAGCTTGTTTATAGATACAGCATATCAACATAGCGCTTTTAATCTTTGTGAACCGGCGCTTCGCTTAATTGAACAATTCCTTGAGGGACTCTCTAAGAAGGAGAAAATGTGAAAGAAAGCGATTAACAAAGAAAGGTTATGATTACTAATGAAATACACATTGGGCATATCAAAAGAGACCATCAAGGCAATGAAAAGCTTCAAGCCTAAATTTAGAAGTATAAGTTCCACAGTTTTGGTGTCAAGCTTTTGGGGTGGAGAAGACAAAGTACACTCTGAATATACTACATGTAGCGGTGCTCAGAAAGCAGTAAAGAGCTTAAATAAAGTAGGTAAGGGATGATGACTGGGAACATTCACTCAACTAGGAGGCTATATGCGACTGCTTATAATAGCGGTAGTATTACTATTTACAACAGTAGCAGAAGCACCGAAGATGATATTAACGAAAGCAATGTGGAATATGACTGAGGAGAGAATAAAGAAAAGTTTGTCTAAGTATGATAAGATGAACAGCGTGTATAATTATTTAATTGAGACTAAGTGGTTTAAGGAAGAGCCAGCCTTTCATAATCAAGATGCTCTCATGGTTGTAAGTAATGTTTATTCCGCACACAAAGAGTTCGACCTGCCAATCCCTCTCATAATGGCAATCATCGAGGTCGAATCTTCATGGCGTCCAGATGTTGTCTCACACAAAGGAGCACGAGGTCTAATGCAGATAATGCCGGTGTGGGATGAGACGCTTATTGATGAAGGAATAATTGAGACACCTGAGCAGATATTTGACATTGCACGGAATATCCGATCTGGATGCTGGATATTGAGAGATTATCTGAACGTTCAAGATCGTGGTTTCATGTCTATATATAATATCAACCGTGCTCTTGACCGCTATTCAGGCGGTGGCGGTCAGGAATACATAGGCAAAGTCAAGGATGCTATGAAACGCATCAAGGAGTTTATGAATGCTATATAGAATTGAATTACCTTATGCAACCTACGGAATAGAAACCGAAAACGATACAGTTACAGAAGCTCCACCGATAGCTAAATGGATGCTTGATAAGAATATTGTAATGATTATGAGCTGGGTTGCAACTAAGTATGGTGATATGAAACAAGTGGAGGAATAACATGGGTTTCTACATATATTGCCCTCATTGTGGTGAAAAAATGAAATACAACGGTGTCATAAAACTTTTTAGGTGTGTAGGATGTAACCGTTCCATATCAAGAAACTATTTTGATGTTCATTTATGGTTTAAAGATTTAATTTGGGAATACTAAATAGAAGGGAGAACTTTCCAATGCAACCAATTCCGTGTGAAGTTGAAGTAACGCTCGAAGATTCCAAGACAAAAACTAGTAAGGTTACCAGAAAGTTCTGTATCCTTCTTGCTTTCGGAACTGAGACCATTACCATTAATCTTGAAAGGGGAGGCAAAAGAGAAGTAACTACTACAGTAGCTCTCGTCCAGATAATGGGAGAGAATATCATAAGAAGAGCACCAATAGACTCCATTAGAATGCCAGAACTTAACGCTTCCAGCGGTATAATAGTACCAGGAGGAGGGAAAGTACATTGATAGCGATTGAGATACTAGAAGAGAAGATTAAAGAGAGAATAAAAGAATTAAACGAACTCTTTGATGGTGATAGCAGTGAGAACCAACAATGTGTTTGGGAATTAAAAGAGATTCTTCTTGGTGAACTTATACCTGAATCAATCAAAGAGGCTGCCGATACCGAAATGATAAAAGAAAAGGAGAAATCAAAATGAGCGGAATCAGCAAGCACATTTCAATAGACCCCAGCATCGGTCTAATAAGCATACCAGACGTTGGCGACATCCCTGTTAACTGTCCAAGAATACACAAGGAAGTTCCTTCTCGCTTCTGTAAGGATCTTTGCATGTGCTCTATAGCACTGCTGATAGATGGAGAGCTCAAGGTTTTCTGTTGTGATGGAGATCTAAGTGAGAATATAAAAGGAGTTTAAAGAATGCGGAAAAAGACTATATACACAATATACTCCTCTCCACTTCAACATTTCAAGCGACTTCTAGGTATAAGTGATTGGGTAAAAGATCAATTTATGGAAGCACATAAAAAGAAAAAGGTGTGGAAATGTGTTAGAATGAAATGGAAAGAGGAGGAACCAAAATGATCAATGCACCTTACGCCGAAGGCCCTTTGGATTGCAAAATCTGTCTCATTGGAGAAGCAGCTGGGAGAGATGAGGTTCGCCAGCAACGCCCTTTCGTAGGTAGGGCAGGACATCTTCTAAACGACCTTCTCTCACGAGCAGGCATCGTTAGGGTAGAATGTAGAATAGAAAATGTCTTACAACTACACCCTCCTGGAGATAACATCACACCTTTTATAGATCTATCTAAGAAGTCTCCTTGGGTAACTCCTCAAGCTCAAGAGCACATAGCCGCATTACACAATCGTCTTAGCGCCTGCTCCGCTAATGTTTTTGTACCTTTAGGAAACATACCCCTTTATGTATTAACGGGTCTAACTAAGATAACTAAAAGGCGAGGTTCAATCCTGTCATACAATGTTGAGCGTAGGTCAAAAGGCGAACGGAGACAACAGCAAAAGTATGGCAATTCAATAGATGACTTCGATGAATTGTGGACAGTTAGGAGTGGCATAGACAGACGCAAATCCCCTACTGTACTCAGGCCTATTAGGAAGGTAATCCCAACTATCCATCCATCTGCAGCTTTCCGCATGTACGAGCATAGACATTTTATAGCTCATGATCTTAAAAGGATAAGAAGGCAAAGTGAGTTCCCTGAGATAAACCTGATAAAAAGAGATCTCATCCTTGAGCCTTGCTTCTTCGATGTAATGAGCTATATAGAGAAATGCCATCACTACCCAATAATAGCTTTTGATATCGAGGTAGGAAGAGAGGAAATCTCCCATGTTAGCCTAGCTACATCCCCACAAAGTGCCATCTGTATTCCATTCTTTGATGAAGGTAGAGAACACTTTACATCTGAACAAGAAACAGAAATATGGCGAGCTTTAGGCAAACTACTAAAAGATGAAAAGATTAAGACAGTAGGACACCAAATATTCTTTGACTCTACCTTCGTATATAAGAAGTATGGTATTATAGTTAGATCCATCGAAGATACAATGGTGGCTCAAAAGGTAGCCTTCCCAGACTTCCTCAAAGGGTTAGACTTCGTAACATCTCTTCACTGTAATGGCGAGCCCTATTATAAGGACGATGGAAAGAAATGGTTTAAGAATCCCTTTGGTGATACTTTAACTTTTCGTCGTTATAGTGCTATGGACTCTGCGGTTCTAATGGAGATTTTCCCCAAACAGTTAAAAGTACTGCATGAACTAGGAAACACAAAGACTTATGAGCATCAGAGAAATCTTATTGAGCCTCTTACATTCATGAGTGCAAAAGGAATAAGAATGAATGTAGAGGGGCTACATAAAGCTTCGGCTGACGCTGGTAGGGAAATAGCAGGTTTACAAAAGGAACTCAATTCCATTGTAGGCTTTGATCTTAATATAGCTTCCCCTCCTCAAGTAAGAAACTATTTCTACATTAAGCGAGGTATAAAGCCCTATACTAAGGATGGATCTCCTACAGTGGATGAAAAAGCCTTGAGTCGAATTTCCGCTAAAGGTTACAAAGAAGCAGAGATCATCTTAGAGCTTCGACACCTCAAGAAGATGAAAGGAACATATTATGATGTTAAACTAGATAATGATGAACGTCTACATTGTTCTTATAATCCTGTTGGCACTAAACAAGGTCGCACCAGTTCATCAGAAACCATCTTTGGCACAGGTACTAATCTCCAGAACCAACCTGAGGAGATGTTGAAGTTGATGCTGGCAGATCCAGGCCACATTATGGTCTCAATTGATATGTCTCAAGCGGAAAATAGAGTAGTTGCCTACATCTCTAATGAGCAGAGAATGATAAAGGCGTTTGAAGAAGGTATTGATGTTCATATGCAGACAGCCAGCTTAGTCTTTGGCAAACCTATAGAAGAAATATCCGATGACCCTGGAAGTTCTCCTCTTGGAGGAGGGAAGTTCTCCGAAAGGTTCTGGGGAAAGAAGTCGAACCATTCGCTTAACTTTGATCTTGGTTATAGATCGTTCGCTATAGAATATCAACTTCCAAATAGTGAAGCTAAGTATATAGTCGAACGCTATCACACAATATATCCAGGAGTTCGCATATGGCATGGAAGTATTAGAGAGCAACTATCGCAATCTAAGACCCTTATTAATTGTCTAGGTAGGCATAGACGATTCTATGGAAGATGGGGAGATGACTTGTTTAAAGAGGCATACTCGTTCATACCACAGTCAACCGTTGCAGACAAACTAAACCGAGACGGCTTGTGTTATACTTATTACGGGCAGGATCTATTTGGAGAGGTAGAACTGTTGAATATTGTCCACGACTCAATCCTATTCCAAGTTCCTATAGATATAGGAGCTAATAGAATATATGAAATTATAATTACTATATGTAGAAACTTAGAATCCCCTATAACGTGGAAAGATCGAGAATTTTCAATCCCCGCTGATGCTAAACTCGGGTTTAGTGCCTATGGGGACGTGGAGCTTAAACATAACGATCTGTTAGATGAACAATTAGCTATAGAAAAAATAGGGAGGTGTATAAATGAAGAATTGGGAAAGATGGACTGATGAAGATGTAAGGAAGCTAAAGGAGTATGTCGATGTCGGTCTTTCTAATTATGAGATTGCAGATATAATGGGGAAAACATACGGTATCATTAATAATGCTATGAATAGATATGGAATAAAGCGTGATCGCATGGTAGCAGAAAGAATGAGGTGTCCATCGGGAGAAGATAGTCCTAACTGGAAGGGAGGCAAAACTGCTTCAAGAGAACGCTGTAGGATAAATCGCCGAGAATATTCAAAAGAGTACTACGAAAATAATAGGGAGAAATATTATGCTAAGAGAGATGTTAGTAGAGCCATAAAGGCTGGAAGCCTTAAGAAGCAACCATGTGAAGTGTGCGAAAGGCTTGAGAACGTTGAGGCCCACCACGATGATTACTCAAAGCCCTTAGAAGTTAGATGGCTCTGTCCTCTACACCATAAAGGGCTTCATGTAAAGCTTAGACAAAGGGAGGTGGAATGTGTCTGAGAGGCACTTGGAAGATTGGATTGATAGTTATCTCTTATACACAGACAACACTGAACCAAGAGAATCTTTCCGCAAGTGGGCTGCGATATCTGCTATAGCATCTGCCTTACAAAGAAAGGTACATTTGCCTTTAGGCATGGAGAGCTTTTTTCCTAATATGTATATCATCCTTGTAGGCCCACCTGCATCATGCAAGGGAACTGCTGTAAAACCCGCTGGGAAGATGCTTGATGCTCTCGGTGTCCGTAAGGCAGCTGATGAATCATCAAGGCAAAAGCTCATAAAGAGACTAACTGAGGCAGATGCATCTCATACAGATAAAGATGGCAATGCTCACTATCATTGTTCATTAACAATCTGGGCAAGTGAGCTTACAACCTTCCTCGGATTCAACAACATGGAGTTGTTTTCCGACCTAAACAAGTGGTTTGATTGCGAAGATAGGTTTACATATGATACTCATCTTCATGGTTTACAAGAAGTCATGAGTGTCTGGGTAAACTTACTAGGTTGTACTACTCCAGACTTATTACAGCAAAGTCTACCTCCATCTGCCTTAGGCTCAGGATTTACTTCTCGAACGATATTCGTTTACGAAGACAACAGAGGCAAAATAGTCATTTGGCCTAGTGGAGATGATAAACTCAAAGAGCTCCTAATTCAAGACTTAGGTAAAATCCTGACAATGTGTGGAGTTTTCAAATTTGAAGAAGGCGTCATAGCAAAGTATGGAGAGTGGCGAGAAACTGGAATAATTAGACCGCCAATAAAAGATCCGAGGTTAGGCTACTATCTTCAACGCCGCCAGGTGCATTTATTAAAGTTATGTATGATATTCTCAGCATCACGTAGTGGCGATTTTATAATAACCTCCAAAGACTTTGAGCGAGCTAGAGAAACATTAGAGAAAGCAGAAAGGAAGATGCCCCTTGTCTTTAGAGGTATGGGGGCAAATCCATTAGGAAGAGTTCAATTACAGATAATGAACACCATTGGAAATGAAAAGACGGTTAGTATAAAGGAACTTATGAATTTATATCATGATGAGATTAGTAGGAATGATCTTGGGAATATTATACAAACCTTGGTTTCGATGGGATATTGCAAGCCTAATTATGAAAAGGGAACTTTAACATATAACAAAACTCCGTAACATTATGTTACGGAGTTTGAAAAGAGAATAATGCTATATAAATGGAAACTAAAGAACACCGAATCTAATTTTACAATTCATAAAGGCGAAGTGGAAGCATCTACACAAGAGGAAGCTTTGAAGATTGTAAATGAGGAGTTCGATATAAGGCCTCACGTTGGAGAGATCTTGGAAATCATTGCACCAGATGAAATTACTGATGGCCTTGATCCTACAATTCTTACTTAGGCATCTCTTTCCCAGCCTCTTTCTCTACCCGTCTTCTCGCTTTGCTTTTAGCCTTCGAGATAGTATCTTCCAACCTGTCCCTCTTTTTATCATCATCATAACCCTGCCAGGCTTTCCTGCTCATCTCTTTAGCCATATCATGATTGAGATATACACTGGTGAAATGTTTATACTTACCATACCTCTCATCATTCAATCTCCATGTTCCAAGATTCCTACTAAGACCTGGCATGATCATTCCAAGTCTTTTTATTTCTTCTTGGAACTTAGGATCTAAACGCTCCTGTACTTTCCTGGCTGCATCGGCCTGCTCTTCAGTAATCCTCCTGAGATCTAAGACTCCTCCTTTTTCTCTCATCTCAAACTTAGCCTCCCTCTCCATGCTTTCTATCTCAGGGTGATTCCTTCTAATTATCTTTTGAGCATCTCTACTTAGATCATCCCAGCTCCTTCCATAATAATTAAGACCTAGAGACTCCTTCTTCTCATATGTCTCTTCCCACTTACTTCTCTCATAAGTCTGTACACCAACTCCAAGAAAGGCTGGCAAAGCTGAGACTCCTGCACCTATTCTAGAGGCATAACCTCCATCTAATGATTGAAAACGGATGGCGTCTGTCAAGTCCTGCACTGCCATAAACATCGTTCGTCTCCAGATAGGATTATCGAAGAGTTTCTCCACTGGAGTCCCTTCTTTCCACAGTTTCTTAAGAGACCTAGGGGTAAACTCCTCTCCCCTAAACGTCTCCCCAGAGAGGAAATCCCAAAAGAGTCCAATTGGTGGAGATGTCTTTGACCTCAGGAATCTTCCCATTGTACTTATTCTTCCCCCTGGAATCTTGTATATCCTGCCTGAAACAAGTGATTTTCTCTCGTTTTTAGCTATCTGGGCAGTATATCTAGCTATTGATATATAGTTGCCAAAATAGTCATACCTAGTTCGTCCTATTCTAATCTTCCCAAAGTCTGAGGACCTTGGGTCGGTCTCAACATCAGCGCCGCCAAGTTTGGCAAGCCCCATTACCGTAAGTCCAGTTCCCACAAAGGATGTAATAGTACCTGCAGCATACTTTCGAGAAGCAGGAGTTCCAGAAACTAATGCGTATGGAACCTGAAACCTGGAGACAAAGAACCTAGGAGAAAAGAAAGCAGCGTTTAGTATTGCTCCACCTGTCTCGCCCCACTTTCCAAGATTACCTCTACCTGTAGCAGCATTCATAAAGCTAGCTAAAGCTTTATAATCTGCTTTACCTTTTCCCGTTCCTTCCCATTTACCAGCTATATGATCAAAGGCATCTGCTCTAAGCTTATTTGTAAAGGTAATAAAGGCTCTCTCCGACTGCTTCACGATAGGAAGTTTACTAGCAATATTACTCATAAAAGGCTCTGCCCTCTCAGCTAAAGCCCCTCCTCTATATAAAAGAGGAGCTCTATAAAGGCCACTCTCCTCCCTTAAGAGAGCAAACTTTCCCATATCAAGAGATTTATCAACAGCTATTGCAGCATCTTCACTTAGCAAAGCTTTCATTTGAGCCCTAAAAGCTCTGGATGCTATTATTGGATGCCTTGTTACAAGGAAGATTCCCTGCCGAAGTGTTGCAGAAATATCTCCAGAAGCTAAAATAGCTCTAGGAGCATTCAAAGCATCTAAGACTTGCTCGGTAGCCCTTTCATGAATAGGCCTTCTTTTTTGTAAAGACCTTACAAACTCAGGCCCGAAGATTTTCGAGAGGGCTCTTAGTCTAGTCTTACTTTTAACAGCCTTACCATCTAATATATCGGTTAAAGCCTCTTGGGCGTGCATCCGAGTGAATAGTTTATCTCTATAATTACCTATAAGGACAAACATTTGATCCAATTCACGTTGAGCAAAGTAGGGTCTAAGAGGCTCAAACTCAACTCCCTCCATCGGCCCTTTTAAACCTTTACCTTTAGCAGTGAAAAATGCTCTCTCGCCGGCTCCAGCCTTTAACTCAGCCATCAATATCCTATCGGTAATCTTAACCCTCCGCTGAAGCTCAGCGTGATATTTATCTGTTAATTTCGCACCTGCCTTCTTTACCCCTATCTCATCCATTAATCCATATAGCTTTTCAATAGTTCCTCCAGGTTTCCCTTTCATTACGGGAACTCCGGTGTAGAACCTACTGCCTTTAGGTGTTACAGAATCAAAATGAGTACTCATATATGCCTGAACAAGAGGTATATAGTCCCGAGCATCCTTCAAACTTTTTATCTCAACTCCTTTTCCCTTAGCAAACTTGATAAAGCCCTTCAAGTTTAAATCCCCGAACGCTGCACCGAAAGCTTCACTACTAGAAACACTCCAGGCCTTCGGCTTTCCTTTGAACCAGGGGAGAGGGAATAGAGTCATACCGAGAGTTCCGCCTTCCTCACCAGGAGGAGGTTTTAAGCCCTTCTCTATATCCCTAAAATACTTGGCCTGATCCTTCATACCTTTGAACTTGGCTACTACACTCCTAGCTGCCTTAACATGAAGCCCCTCGGCTTCTCTCAATGTCAACACTAAATTAGGACGACTAGCAGACATTTTATCAACTGACTCTTTCGCCTTCTTTGCTACATCAAGAGTAAGTAGTCCCTTCTCTCTATTAGTTATTGTCTTGAAGAAAGGCTCTTTCATAAGAACTTTTCCAACGCTACCTACAGCCTTACCAGTTGCAACTATCTTTCCCACAAACTCTACAGCATCAGCAGTCGTTTTAATCGCTCCACCTTTAACCCCAATTAACTCTGATATACCTTTACCTGCTCCTAATTTCCAGTCGACATCCCCTCTAACACTAGCGGCAACATTTAAAAGCTCGCTTATCCCTGTATAAGCTCCCATTCCAATAATTGTAGCTACAGGAGCAGAGATAAGGGTAGGAGCTATAGCAGCTCCAATAAGAGGCCCAGATATTTTCTTCAATCCTCTTAAAGAAATAGGATCAATCTCTCCTGCCCTAAGTGCAAGTCTCTCTTGTTCCGCTCTAACAAGGGGATCCTCAGAAGGCTCCATCTCTGGATAGTCTAACTCTCTAGCTCCAACCAGCTTTTCTCTTCCCCACTCATAAGCTCTTCTAGCTATTGGAGCTGGCCTAAGCTGCTCAAACCGTGTTCCTAGAGCTTGTTTAAACTCCGCACGCTCCTCAGCTTGAGGAGCCTCTCCAGGAGCCACAGCCGTAGAAACAGCTGGAGCAACCTCTGGCTTTATTTCCTGAGGCTTAGTAAGATCCTCCCAATGGGTATCAACAAGATCCTTTATCTGGATATCTGTAAGCCCATCTGGAATACTTAGCTTTATTTCTTTACCTCTGCGTGGAATGGCTATATTCATCTACTACTCCAAATCCTTTGGATTATAGTCCTGAAGTTCTTTCTCGAGAAGATCCCTTTCTTCAGCAGCTCCCTTAGGGTCAACTATTATAGGGCCGTGTTGAGTGACTATCCAGTTTGGAGGAAGCCTTCCGCTCTTTACAGCTTGTGCTCCCATTATCGTTACGATGTCATAGTATACTGACATATTACTTTCACGATCATCCTCATCAGGAACTTCAGCCTCAAAGCGCCTCCAAGCCTCATCTAGAATACCATCATACACTTTCTCGTGCTGAGCCATCTCTTGGGAAGAGTACCCTCCATATGAGGTATTCCTTATAGAAAGTTGAGCCTTAGCTCTATCCATCATGCCTTTGTTACGCAACTTCTGCATCTCAATGTCATGCTCACGTTCAAGAAGAACCTGCTTTTTCTTTTCTTCAAACTCCTCTACCTTTTGCCCATGTCCAGCCCAGAACTCTTTCTTAGCTTCTGCTATTGTTCCCTCATCCATTTTCTGCTTTCTCATTGCCATCTCTCTCTTGAACCATGCTTCCTCACGAGCCAGCTGCAACTTCTCATTCTCTGTCTGAAGAGCATTAACCTCTTGCCTCTGTTCTGGAGTCAAAATGGTATACTCATTTGGATCTAGCTTTTCACCTGCAAGTGCTCTTGCGGTAGCTTTCTGATAGGCTTGCGCTTGTGAGAGCTTTTGCACCTGGCCTCCAAGTTGAGCTTGCCACCTATCCTGATACTTGCCCATTGCGGCTTGACCAATACCGCCCAAGACATAAGACATCCTATTCCAGTCGAAAGGTTTTTTAGGAGCTGCTTGTGGAACCTGTTCCTCTCCCTCAGGCTTTACATAAGGCCCAGCAGTAGGCGTCCTCATGTTAGCTCCGCCCATAGGCTGACCAGCTCCAGTGTTATCAAACATCTTCGTATTCGGGCCGACTCTCATTTGACTCAAGAACTTCTTGGCCTGAGGGGCCTTCCTTTTAGTTATACCTCCAAAATAATCTGCCATAATTTTCTCCTATTCAAACTCCGTAACATTATGTTACGTAGATCATAATGCTCCAGCTATTGCTCCTGCTAAACCTCCTACACCTGTTCCGATAGCTCCACCAATAACCGTACCAGGAGGCCCTCCTATTGCAGTGCCAATTCCTGCTCCAGCCTGTGCTCCTAATCCAGCCCCACTTGTCATCCCACCTATCACACTTTGAGCCTTAGTCGGCCCTTTATCACCTGGAATAATAGAACCAGTAACTGAACTTAGTACATTCCCACCCTTCTGAAATATATCCAGATCCCATGTAGCAGACCTAACATCAAACTCCAAATTTTTATCGTACTCCTCACCCTTAGCTACAACCGTTACCTTCTGGATATCTCCTAAAAGCATTGAAGCAGCTCTATGAGACTCTATCTCCATAGCATTCATATTATGAAGCAAAGACGTGTGAGTATTTACGAAGTTTTGCTTTTCTCTTTTCTCCTCAAGCCTAGACTGAATGACGCCAGAGAAATATCCTCTAGCCGAGTCTCTAATTGTTCCAAGTTGACTAGTATATCCCTGCAAGTAAGATCTCATATACTCAGGCAAGGAGCTAAGGAACATCTGCATTGGAGCTGCCAACGATGCCTTATAAACATCTGTCATCCTTGCACACTTGTCTACATAAAGCCTGAGATAACCTTCCATACTTTGCTGGAAAGTTCCTATAAAGGAAGCAAACAAGTCTCGATAAAGTTGGACTTCCAAAGTAGACCTAAAAGCATTAACATCCCTATCAAACTCCGATTCCTTTATAGCCATACCTATAATAAAAGCAGAACTATTTACTGCGTTTATATCTGACATACCTCCAGCAAGAGAGTTAACACCTCTAAGATGACCAGGAAGAGCCCTATTCCTATAAGCATCAACTGCTCTATCTATCATATCTCCATTTATGGCATCTCCTGCAGCTGAAAGAGCAGCGGTTATAATATTCCTTGCTCCTCCCAACATATCCTGGATAGAACCTAAAATCTTAGTAGCAACATCAGGATCTATCGAACCCATAACATCTTTCATAGCCAACAAAGCTGTCGACCTTAATGTTGCCTCAGAACTCATAGTATGGTTAAGGGCCTTGTCTTTGGATTTATCTCCAGCATCATCAAGCAAGACTTCAGCCGCTAAGATTCCACCAGATGCGTCCTGTGCAGCTTTGACCAAAGAAGCAGAAGCAGCAGCAGTAAATATACTATCCACATCCAGTTCTGGAACTTGCCCACTTTGCTCCGCTTGAGCTAAGTCCAGGATAGATCCCCAATCTGACTCATAATCAATCCCATCGACCTTATCTTTATATTCATCAAAGCCGTCTTGCATTGCACTTAAGGACTCACTTGGGTCAAAAGCAGAAACTCCCTCATAAGGATTCCCTCCTATATCAGTAGTCCCCTTATCAAGAATAAACCTAAGGACTGAAGGATTATCTACATAATTACCAGCTACATATGGAATAGCCCCAGAAGTAGCACCACCTGCCCAATTCTTAGCTCCTGTTGTACCAGCAAACATCATGAGACCATGAGTATCCTGTTGATAATCAGCGAGACCTTGAGCCGTTCCACCTCCACTTCCACTATAAAACAGCATGAAATAGCGGTTAGTCATAATTTAATTCTCCTTATACTTCCCAACTAATAAGTGTAACACTTGTGTCCGCACCCAAACCTTTAGCGATATTTATTATTCTATCTACCTGTGTGTAAGCTATTACCTTATAGCACTTATTGCCTCGAGCATAAGCCTTCATCTTAACAATAGCATCTTTCCATAACTCCTCAGGAACATGCCTATATCCTGAAAGACTATATATTAAAAGATTCTTTGTGTTTGTAGTTTCTTCAATCGTAAAAGTTGTAATCCCCATAGCATGTACTTTGGAGGCATCTTTGCCTTCACCCAAAATTAGCCAAACCTGGCTATTACCCTTTAGTATATTTTCCAGCACATTACTAAGTGCTTCATCTGTAACCTCCATCTGCGGAGTCATAGTATATATCAGATGTGCTTTTATGTCAGACCAATATTTGGTAACCTGATTATTTTCCAGCCTCTTCAGCATAATCTTTTCGCCTTTAAGTGTAAAATCATATGGTTAGATCTACTTAGAAATATAACATTATATGGCTTGTTATAGTCATCATGATGCATAACTACATTCTTAGTATCACCACTTATTTTACAAGGTTGCTTCTTAATCTTCCCAGTTTTTAGGGCATACCTAGCAGCATTTCCAGCATGAACCCTCTCTGGATAACGCATCTTATATTCTATATCACAAAGTGCAAGTTCCTCTTTATGAGATGCACGGAAACGAGCATTTGCCATAACCTGTCCACCTTTCCATTGAGGACTATTAGCCCCAGATGGATTCCTCATTTTCGCTGCCACCATGTAGTCACGTTGTATTTTATATCTACGTATAGTGGTAGCAACAGCGTACTCTGTTCTTGATAACTCCTTTGATATCTCAAAGTTTGTGAGAACATTGATATTATCACTTAGAAACTTACGTTCTTTATTCGTCCAAGGTTTTCTATACATTCTATAAATCCTATCCAATTATTTGCTGGCTTCCTCAGCCCTTAGCCCCCTTATAGTTCTCTTACCTGATGATTGCCATCTTATGTTTGCATAGTCAAGTTTCAGGCTTGCATAATTACTACACTTAATAGCTAGTCTAAATTCTATAGCAGTGGCCTGAACACGAGCAAAGCCCACATTATTCACAAGAATCCATGTAGACAAAACCCAAGCTGCATCCTTATTATATCTATAGTAAACAGCCACGTGAGTTGTAACATCAGTCGTTACTTCTATCCCCAACTCAATAGTTGTAATCGTCTTCAAATCCCTATATCCAAAATCCAGCGTGTCAGTTACAACTATTGGTACAGTACTCGCATCAGTACTACTTACTCCGAGCAATGCTCCCTCTAAAGGAAAAGCACTGGTCACCTGCTGAGGACTCCGACCGAGGCCCTCATCAGTTAAAATATAGCTAAGTGCATTACTACTACTATCCTCCCCGCTGATAATAAAATCATCTTCACTTTGATCGTAAGTAATCACAACGTCTTGATCTACAATATCATCGAAGAACTTCTCATACCCTAATTTCTGCAGACCATATTCCCCAGCCTTAATTTTCCAGAGAACTCCAGAACTATCCATGAGGACGTGGACGCTTTCGTTTCCCCCAACGCAGCCCCTGCCAGCAATGCCAAACGGGGCCAACTTGCGCAGTCCGAAAGTAGGATGCGGCTCTGTAACATGAGGCAAGTAGGCAATACCATCTTTTCCATAAACCATCACTCCATTCCCAAGAGGTTTAACTACATAAACAGTCCCCTGCCAAGGCATAGGCATAAAGCCCGCTTGATTTTGTTTCCATAGGTCAAGAAACATTCCAGTGTTTATAGTTCTAACATCTTCTTTTATAACTCCATTAACTGCCAGTTCAGGTAGAAACAGATTAAGCATGTCTCCACCTCCAATAGTTGTCCACATGACAAAGTTACTATTTACATCATTTAAAGTAGTATCAATAGCATAAGGTAATCTGTCTAACCATTCAGCCCACACTGAATCCCATTCTGTACTAAAGTAACTAGCAGGATTAAATCCTCCCATTATTAACCGACCTCGGAAATCGCAACCGGTTTGAACAGCTATAACATTCTGAACAAAGACCTTGTTAGTCTCACCAAACATGCCTTCCTTATTAGTCTTTATGACTACAGAAGTCCCATTAAAGAGCATCCAAGAGTCATGAAAGTCAGCCATGTGCCATACGTCTGAACCAGTTATAGCCTTTTCAGTTGAAGGATCTGCCAAGTCATAAGTAGTTATAGCGCTACTAAGAGTCCAGTCTGGGCTTGCCTCAGTTACAGTTTTAATTGAAGTAGCAGCCGCTAACAGTGTGACTTCACTACCTCTTAATATCTGCGGAAACGGCCAAGATCCAAATTGGTCAGCTGCAAATGGATTATCCACAGTAACACAAGGTCTTAGTCCCCACTTTTTAGGCCTTAAGAATTTACACTGGGTTAGGTAATCCATACCTCGCCCAAACTCACTGTAGGGACGTAAACCATTAGTCAGAGTTTTTGATACAGGCAGTTGGTACTCTTGCATCTCTTCTCCTCCTTTTTTTGTCTGCTTCCCAGTGATCTCTTGTATTTAGAACTCTAACCTCTTTCGGTTTGCTATAATTGTCGTGATGTTGGTTCATTCCAGTAGGCAACTTTGGGAGAACTCCATCTCTTACAAGGTGCCCAATTACATTGTTAGCATATGCTCTCTCTGGGTTGTGTTCTCTATAGTACCTACTATAGAGTGCACGTGCTTCTGGATGGACTTTATGAAAGCGAGTTCTACTAGCTGCTACACCACCCTTCCATGTTTTATCAGCCTTCATTCTTGCTATAACTAAAGAGCTACGCTGTAGTCCAAGCCTGGATATAGCCATCGCAGTAGCCATCTCTGTCCTACCTAAAGCTTTTGACAATAGATTATTATCAAGAGCATTATGATTAACCTCCAGAAACTTACGTTCTTCATCCGTCCAGGGTTTCTGCATCTGCTTCTCCTAAGTTTGAAAAAGTTGGAGGAATTAAAGCAGCTTTATCTTCCTTTTCCTTACGCTGCTTTTCTTGTTCCTCAGCTATCGCATCACGACGAGCAAGGATCTTTTCAGCTTCAGCTTCACGCTCTCTTCTAAGTTTAGCGCTCCTATAAGGCCGAGGTATGAACTTAGTAATTCTATTCATATTATCCCTCCATCTGCAATTCTTCGGCTGCTAATCCTTCTACCAAACCATTATCTATACCATGCAAAGTTCTCTTTATAATCTTATCAAAGTCGTTATATCCCTGAGTGTTCCTAAAGAAAGCTTCTCTATTTCTAAGACAAGCCAAAACTAGCAAGTTAGGATAGTTGACACTCCAATAGTTGTCATCAGAATTAGTAGACAGTATAAGCGAGTGAAACTTTCCATAGACTTTTAACTTACAAGACAAGTATGAGGTATCGACTACCCAAGCACTTCCAGCACTGGTTGCTAAAACAGACCAATAATCAGCATAGCTTCCACCAGTAATAGGCTTGTTAGCAACCGCTGCTGTATGAGCCACAGTACATTTATAATCAAGACTATCTGTGCCAAGAACAACATTAGCACCAGTTTCCAAAGGAGGCATAACTATAAGGCCTTTATATTTTATATCAGCCCCACTATCAATATTAGTCGGATCTCTATGTATAATATTGGGAGCCCAAAATGCAAGAGTTCCTACATCTGTTGCGGACTGCTTTGGAAAGTTCGTGAACATCTCATCGAGATACTTCTTCTCAAGCTGGATAAGTTCGCTACTAGTATCCTCAAACCAGACTTGCTTAATTGCTACACACTTCTGTAAAAGCGAAGAAAAGTAGTTGGAAGTAATCCAGGTTTCTTCATACATTCTATCTTCTACATGGCCTGACTCAAGATCCAAATCCATACAGGCGCCTTCAATAAAGAAGTCTGCTCCATTATCAGTATCCCACTGTATAGTGGTTGTAGTCGCTAGATCAAAGTGCCCGCTTAAATTTACGAAATTCTGCCTAACAATTCCAAGATTCATATCTTCACCTATTTCTAAGGCGCAGGCGAACCCACGCCTTATTCTGAGATGATCTACGTAACATAATGTTACGGAGACGACAAACAATTATGCTGCGGTGTTATCTTTACCTACTCCGTTCAAGAATCCCCATGCTTCAGGGAAGTGAACTTCAAGACCGGCCTCGGTAAGATACTCTTCCTGCTTTCCATCAACGCCAGTTCCGCCACCCTTCATGTATGTGTTATCAGGGTAGAAAGCAGTATCATCAACATAGCGCCATCTAAGATTCCTAGGCTCTATAATGACCATACTATGGCGGTTAGTAGCCTCAAACGAAAACAGAGGATGAGTCTTCAGGGTCATCTGTCCAAAAGGAGTGACCCATTCCCTGACATTACTACCCCAAGAGGTAGTCCTAGGGGTGAGAGAAATCCACCCTACATCTTTAGCGAGTCTCTGAATACCTAAGAGGGCTCCAGACCCACAGAATGCCAAGCGTTCATCACTTCCATACCGGAAGATTTCTTCGAGATGCTCGTCAATCCATTGCTCACCTGCTTGCAGCCAGGTCTTGCCTGCAAAACTACTACCTGAATCAAGGGTATAATCCTCAACAGTACCATAGCTTCTAATCCAGGAAAGCAGACCACGAGTAGCAAACTCAGGCTTGTTATTAGTTCCAACTGCTGTACCACTGGTTGCATAAAGAGTACTCCAGAACAACGATTTCTCAATTTCAATTGAGTGTTGCTCAAGGCAATCCCTTTGAGCTTCCGTATAGGCATCAACAGTACGAAGCTTAGTGTGCATCAAAGTCCTTGAAAGATCAAGAGAATTACGCCAAATCTGCGTAGCATTCTCAAGTTCAGTCGGACTTTGGGCGATAGCGGTAGGCCTAGTTCCACCCATAGGATTCACATTACCGATGATGAGAATGGTATCCACATCACTCCAATCTGCTGAGGTAGTCGTGTTATTGTCTGCCTCAAGCATCTTGAGAGCTATTACAGAACTAGCCCCATTAACGGTAACACTGAGAACCTTAGCTGTCGTGTCCACATAAAGGTCACTAGCATCTCTCACGAGAACCTGATGACCTGCACGGAACATCGTTGAATCAGCCGCAGATACCTTAGCGAAAATTGAGGCTCCAGCACTTCCAGAACCACTGGTATATAAAGTACCCACTGAAGCATCAAGATAAAGTGTTGTTGATGCTCTCTGCGAAGTTAGAGTCTTAGTCCACCAATGGAAATGCGGACTATCGGTCTTTTCGCTTTTGCACAACGCGGTGAGACCTGTTAGAGGCGCCATGCCGTTTGGGAAAAGGCGCAGTACTCCAGCCCTCCAAAACTCAGGATACTCATTAGTTGTTAGGTCTTCAGTTGCCCGAAGGCCTACAAAATATTCATCAGCCATAACTGGCTTCCTTTCAATTAATTAACCCTTTGACCGCAAAGCAATCAAAGCGGGTGAATATCGTCGATGACGTCTAGAGGGTATTGCATGTAGATCATTTCCTCCCTAGTCATCTCTTCCATAGTCTTTGGCCTTCCATTAATCATAGGAACCTTAATTTCAGGATCTTTGATCTCTGAAACTATGGCCTTAGGCTCAGTTTCTTTTTTAGGCATAACAATTAGCTCCTATAATTATGAAGGTTCGATTGGAGTACCGGTAGATCCAGAACCAGCGGTACCTGTAACAGCCGTTCCACCTGAAACAACCCAGATGTTACCTCTATCATTAGTTGCCCATTCAGTGCAACCAATATGATGAGTAGTTCCTGAGAGAACTATATCAGCCTGGTCATCTCCTGTTGGATCGGCTAACTCAAATACCTCAAGCAGTTTGGTGCCTCTACCAGCCCAGCGATTATAGAACAAGCAGTTCTCGAATTCAATATAGTTAGCAATACTATTAGCGGCAGCCGATCTTACTATACAATAAGTGTTAGTTTCTGCATAACTTAAAAATCTACATCCGCTGAATGTAAGCTGACTTGAATAACTTGCAAAAGCCAGTTGAGAATTATCTGCTGTTCTCTTTGTGCTGGATCCTCCAATAGTGCAATTCACAAAGTCTGAAAGACTACAAGCAGTTAGCTTGAGTGAATAGTTGGTAGCATTACCAGCAGGTGTGGCATTACCCATACCTTGGAATGTAACCGTATTGAAGTAGTTATACTCCCCAGTAACCTCAACACAGTAAGCTGTAGCTATCGCAGAACCCTGAAAGAATCTAAGGTTCTGGAATGCACAACCTTTTGCTGAGATCAAAAGCAAGTTACTTCCGCCAGTGGTATTTCCACTATTGAAGATCCTTGCTCTAGGCTGATTGCCTAGTGGAACTCCTACTCCGCTAAAGTGAGTGTAATCCTTTGCCCACTCCAAAGTGTCTACAATACTTGCGCTCGACGTGCCAGACAGGTAGACCAACGTATCGTTCTGTCCAGCAGTTAGTTTGGCATATCCAGCTGCGATAGTTAAAACAGCCGTACCTGGAGTTCTTCCAGTGTAGCTATTACTACCGTTAGTGGGATCGACATAGATGTTCACGCCTTGACTACCTACAATATTATCAGCAGTTAGTGATCCAACAATCTGAACCCCACCTGGTACTGCATTTATACCAACCCTACGCAGTGCTCCTGTAAGTCCCATAATATCTCCAATTTAAGTTATATCTCCACCGTTAGTTATAAACCAGTGGATACCATCACTGATAGCAACAAAGGCATCATTAGCGGTGTCCATAGTAACATCATTGAAGTCAAGGTCGTCTCCTTTATCGGTGATAGTAACATCTACAGCACTATCTGTTATTAGATAAAAGAAGAAGAACATGCCTCCTGCTTCAGCTACCGAAGGTAAAACAACAGAGAGAGCATTAGACCCATCAGTTACTATCTTAAGGCTCCTATCATCCACTGTCATTACAAACTCGGTTACCGTAGCGCTACTAGTCACATATACAACGCCAGCTCTGGGAGTCAATCCAGCATTAGCAGTCCTTTGTCCTTGTTGTGCTCCTGGAATGTTCACAACTGCCTCCCTTTCTAGGTTGTATCCCCACCGTTAAAAGCGAACCAGTGAATACCATCACTCATACAGATGATAGCGTCATTTACAGTATCCATAGTAACATCTGTAAAATCAAGATCATCACCAGCGTCTGTAATGGTTACGTTCTGCCCTCCATCTGTTACCAGATAGAAGAAGAACATCATACCACCAGCTAAAGCTACGGATGGAAGTGTGCATTTCAACCAGTAAGTAGCATCGGTAACAAGCTTGTTAGATCTCTGATCTACAGTGATCGCAATAGTCTCGTTAGCCGAAGAATCCCCAGTATGATAATGTACACCTGCTCTAGGAGATAGACCAGCATTGGCGGTTCTCTGCCCCTGCTGTGCTCCTGGAATGTTCATAATTAATCCTTTCGTCTCCGTAACATAATGTTAGGGAGTTTACGAATAATTGTAATTTAAAACGTGCCAATATTGACCATCACTCCAAAAGAGTATATAGTCTAAAGGCTCGTCCAATGTAAAGTCTGTCGTAACATCAAACACATACTTGGAATCCACAGTAACGTCGGTGTCTTCTGTATTCACCTTAAGCATTACCATCAAAAAACTCCAAGCACTGTTTTCAGGCTTCGGCAGATTGAAAGTAAAGGCAGAGTCCCTATCTGTGAGCTCTATAAAGACCGTAAGGTTTTTACCTTCGGGAAGTCGGATGGCTTTATTCGTGTGGATTACCTCCACTGCCCCGGCTTCTTCAATAAACAGTCCGTTTGTGAGTTTCATCAGGTTTGTCCCCCTGCCAGTTGATACCAATTATTTCCATCTGAGTATAAAACTGTAAAATCGTCAATCGTGTTCATAGTTATAGATCCAGCCACAGCTACAGCGTTCACATATATATTGTTAGAGTCACTACCATTCTTCGAGATAACAATAGAAGCTGAACCTGCTTGGTCAATGTCGTCGCAACGAAAACAAAAGATAAGTCCAGCTGCATCTTGTGCTGTTGGTAACGTAAGAGTATAAGTTCCTGCTCCAAGACAACTAACAACAGCTATCTTATCTGTTATTGTAAGAGTAAACTGCGTGTAGATACTTTGTCTAACTACAGCAGTATCAATAATATTCATAAATCACCTCATGCAGTATTTGATGCAATAAAGTGCCAATGGCAACCATCCGAGTACAGAATTGCATAATCTCCATCAGTATTGAGAGCGTAGGTTGCGGCTCTAGCAGTTCCTTTCAGAAGATTCTTTGGTATAACATCTTCCGAGTTTTCAGTTATAGTAACAGCATGTGCAGTTACATCAAGACCAAAGATGCTATATATATGCCCTGCAGCGTCTCTTACTGGAGGCAGTGTTAAAGCTTTAGCCGCAGATAAATCTGCAATAATTACTCTATCACCCAATTTCATCGTATATGTATCTGTTACTGTAACTTCTTGGGTTATATTGCTCTGTCGTTTCGGGATAATAATGTTATTCATTACAACCTCATACTTTTAGCATCTTGTTAATCTCTGCTCCGATGCCTGAAGGAGGCTTTGGTGGAGCTATAGGCCTTCCGCCTGGAGGATTAAAGGTCGAGCGCCGTTTTCCTGGCTTATTTACATTCTGCTTTGCAGGTATCTGTCCTGTTCCAATTCGTTTGCGAACTTCTTTAGCCAAACCCTTAAAGTGATCAAGGGGACTTGTCTCTGGGTCGCCTTGAACCATCTCGTTATACACATAGGAGACAAACTGTCTGTGAGGAACTAAGTCCTTATTATCTGCAAAGAACTGGTCAGCTTGCCTATAGTTAGAAACTTCGTCCTGAACAATCTTTGTTATCAAAGAAGGAAGTTTCTTAAAGACATGCTCAAGGGTTACATTCGCCGCCTTGCTTGCTGCCTTACCAAGCGTTGCATTTACCTTCTTATGATCTGTGAACAAGGCATCCAAGTCATCTTCAGCATCAACAAAGTCCTGTCCAATATCCAATATCGGAACTTCTTCATCTTCTTCCTTAGTAGCTGAACGCTTCTCTGACACCTCATTCAGTTGAGCCTGAAGCAACTCATTTTGTATTCGTAGAGCTTCTATTTCAAGTTCGACAGGAGTCTTTTCTTTTCCTGCTGCCTCGTCCTCTTCCCCCTCAACTTCTCCCTCCTTGCCATCTTCTGATCCTTCTCCTTCAGTTCCCTCTCCCTCTGTTTCTCCAGGTATTTCTTCTTCCTTGCCAGAGTCCTTTTCTTCGACTTCCTGACCTTCTGTTTTTTCATCTACAAAATCCTCCCCCTCGTTATCCAGGATAACTTCCTTACCCTCAACTTGGTCTTCCACTTTAGCAGGGCTTCCAAGCATATCTCCAATTTGAGAACCAATTGCATTAGCGCTCATGTGATTCATCTTTTTCTTCCTCCTCTTTCTCAAAACTGTTAATTAAAGTATCAGGCAAGTCCAACAGATCTCTAATGGTATAACATTGCCCTTGAATATACGAAATTGCGTTCCTGTCAACACCTTCTCCCATAATCTCCATATCATCCCTAGCAGCCGAAAGGGCATATAAAATTAGATTAGAAATATCAAGCCAAACTCTATTACTCTTGAAATCCTCTATTTCCCTCTCTGTAGAATTTATGGGAGGAAGGTCTTCACCTTCTCTTTCTAGATCTTTAAATTTTATCCTCCAACTATCTTTGTCCAACTGCTTCCTCCATAGGTATTAAATTTCCTGCTTGAGCCTGATCTGCTACTTCTTCATCAGGCAATACTTGGGTATTCACTGGCTTCTCAAACCGATGAAGATTCTTAGCTCCAGTAAGTCGAGCCCAGTGCTTAAACATCTTGGTTATCTCAAACCTTTCCATCAACACTGGATTTGCTGCTATAATCTGTATCATTGCCAGCCAAGCCTGAGGATCACCACTCGTAGGCAAATTCCCCTCGTGCATAACAACGTTGTACTTAACCAAGATATCCATAGGACCTACCATAGCCCTATCTTTAGCATCACCAAATTCTTCTCTAAGCCTTTCTTCATACTCACCAGCTATAGCTATATATTGTTCTTGGGACATAAACTGCTGCGTATGAGAAGCGTACATTTCACCGAGAGGATTTATAGCCTGAAGGCCAATAATCAAAGCATGTTTTTCTAACCTGCTTAAGGCAGCACTTTGTCTACCTTGAAACTCACTTGCCGAGACTCTTTCTTTCTTACCTCCGGTTGTCCCCTGTAAGACATCTTCAGCTCCAGAAACTCTATCCAACAGCTGGGCTATTATGGTCGACTCCCCAAGATGATTACGAGTTGCGTCGTCAACCTTAAACTGCTCCATCATACCAGTCACTCCTCTTCCCCATGCCTGCGGGCGAGTTCTAATGATCTTGCCTGGTTTAGGAGTTAGCAGGTCGTTTACGTTGATAGATTTAGGATCGACCAAGAACATATTGTGGAGGGACTTTCTAACTTCCATAACATGACTTGAGTATAAGAAATTAATCAGCTTTTGAAGCCCATATACAGTCTCCATCTTGGATATCGGAGTCAAGGTATACCCATCATACTCAGGAGCACAGATAACAACTGGAAAAAGGTTATGATCTAGACCCAATGGACGGGCACCAGTTATTACCTGATCGCCAGTTAAGGCAAAAGCCCACTTTTCTGGGTACCTGTTCTTTCCTAAGGCAGGCCCTCTATCTCCTTGACTTTTCCATTCACTTGGAATTAGATCTATATACATATAAATAGTATCCATGCGTTTAGTATAGCTAGATGTATTCTCCTTGCCAGAGGATACCTTATATCTATCACGCTTTGACTCATCCCCGCCAAGTATACTCCTTCCGTCTATATGCTTCAAGTACTTGGCATTAAATGTATTCTCATCATATACTTCCCTACTCAATATTTCCATCCTACTTTCAGGTCTTAACCAACCAACATACTCTGCTCGCTGTATATCCTGAATAGCCTGATTAGCGTCAGGCAGAAAGTTATAAGGATTTATATTATAAAGCTCATTCCCCTCATATCTTATTTCCTCGACTCTTTCTACTAAATCCTCAAACCCAGTAATCCTACCGAGAAAAGCCGAGAATATACTCTGCTGCCTCTTCTGCCTTCTCCATCCTGTTTTCTGTACCCAAACAGGAGCCGCAGCCCCAAAGCCATAAGCAAGGGCATCCCTAAATAATGTATGCAGCTGAATACCAATTCCACTCTTCCTTGTTTGGAGCTCTACTATTTTCTCCAATAAGATAGATCCAAGCATATCTTCATCTGTAAATCCCTCATACTTGAAAATAGGCTCCTCAGCAAACGTCAAAGTAAGATACGAAAGAAGAAGCTCAATAGTGGCATACGAAAGTGGTACTACCATAGACACTGGCTTTGTCTCATCATCCAATAAAAGATTTTCTTCCTCATCACTCAATGGGATATAAGAAGTAAGAGTCTCATCAATCTTTTTCCAGCTAGGGAACCTATTAGACATTGCATCACGGCTTTCCTGAGCCCTAAACATAATCTCACCTTTTAGAAACTCGTGCATATCACTACCAGGACGCAAGTTCAATCCAAGAGGATAATTATATTTGTAGCTAGCCCTTTGAAGAGCATCTGGAGTTGCTTTGGTTTGTTTAGGATACGGATTTAATATTCTCGGCATTTTTCCACCTTATACAAAAATAGGAACTTCAAGTCCATCTTCATTTTCAAGCACTTCAAATTCTGCTTCTATACTCTCAGGAGTTTCTTCCTCTTGAGAAGAAAAGTACCTCTCACCTTTTTCTAACACAAATATAATACCTGAAAGAGCATCAATCTCATCCCACTTACCAGGCTTTGGCCATTGCATTAGGTGTTTCTCAAGGGACATGCAACAAGTCCTATTATGTTTAACATGACCTCCTCTATACCAAGGGATAAGACCAGCACTTCTTTTAGCACCTGTTTTACCTTGTCGGGGATTGACTTCGATGATTATATAATTAACACCTCTTTTAGTCATAGCGTTTTTTAAGGGAAACGTAATATATTCATGAAGAGCTGTAACCTCAGGGGCAAGAATCAAGGCATTAAGCCTCTCAGCCATGTTTAACATTTCCTCATATAGTTCATCAGGGGTCAACTTTTCTTTTATTACATCTCTCACCCACATTTTATGCTTTCTCATATTTACAGTCAAACCAACAATAGCTGTATCAGCGCTTCCTTTTTTCATGGTTTTAGCAGGGTCAGATAGAATAATACTGTCAGCATCGCTACTCAACATATCAGGGTCATCTTCTTCATAGTCACCAAAGTACTCAGGTCTAAATCCCTGTTCATCAAGAGCTATAGGTATATTACGAAACTCCCTATAGAATATATCTGATCGATCATCTAGCTTATATCCTTGATATAAAGCCATACATTGCTCATCAGAGATCTTCTCAGGCCAATTAGATATACAATTATCATCGCAAAGTTCAAGTTTTACTTTATGCCAGTCGGGATACCTTTCTTCATCTAATAAGTTAGCAAGCCACGAGTCCTCATGAAGAATTGTTCCAATTACTATAATTCTCCAGGTAGGATCGCTTAACTCTACACTATTCATAACAGCAGAAAGAAACCACTTCTTTAACTTTTCTCTTCTTTCCTCGCTTTCAACTGCCTCATCATCTTCCAAGTCGTCCACAATATACAGATCGGGTCTATAATTCCCAAACTGCCTGCCTCGTATCGACTGACCTGAGCCTCTCGGCATAACTTTAATACCGTTTGAAGTGACCCACTCAAGCGTCGAAAAAGAGCCTTGATTGTAAGCACCAGCCTCTTTAATCGAACCAAATACAGGTACGAGATCTTCATTAAACAACAACTCCATTTTAAGGTTCTCAGCAAACTCAACAGCGCTACCGCCAGTAGCAGAGATAGGGATGATATAGTGCTTGTCTTGAAAAACAATGCTTCTTGCTGGATAAGCCTTGTTGACAATAGAAGTCTTGCCCCAACCTCTTGGCATTGCAATGACCAACTTCTGGATGCTTCTATCATCGAGAGCCGTAAAGAGTTCTTCATGACCTTTCGAGAAGGGTCGATAGAAGGTTTTAGGCATAAACATCTGACAGAAGAACTTAATACTCTTGTAGCAATTATACAAGATTTCTTCCATATCTTTGTCAATTCCTTCAGGCATGTACATCTTATACGTGCTCCCAGCCAGTTCCGTCAGTTTGTGTAGATAAGATATTAACAATCCTATCTGAAATTGTATCTCCTGTACAAGCACTTAAGTCCGTAGCCGCTGACACAAATGGAGGCCCACCTGCTGCAAGGATTTTATCCAGAGTGTTAGCAACCTCAGCAGTAGAAATTTCCTGGTCAACTAATTGTACCTGACTTCGAGCAGCTGTTTCGTTGAGTTGAATCAGCTCGTTTATTAACATCTGGACTTCCCGGAGCTTAGTCCTTCTATTTGCGAGCGTTTGCGTGGTAACTGTAAAGGCCATTCCTATTCTCCTTTATGTCTACGTAACATAATGTTACGGAGTTTCAATAAACAAAACCTACATTTGCATTCTTATCACTTCCGCCACTCTGCAAGACAGATCCTATAATGTCGCTATCACCTCTTTGCTTCCTTATTCTAATGAAAGAGCGTGTACGTTGTGTAGGGCCAGAAGCCTCATCTGCCTTTATCATTTCAGTATGGATGTCATAGACATTTCCCTCTACTCCACCATCAATAGCACCGGTTGTATAAGTCCCATCATCCTCAACAGGGATAATCACAGTTGGAAGGTTGATATCACTAGGCTCAATTATAACTACAGTTGAGCCAGATGGAGGAGGTCTCCCTCCTGGATCGGTAATAGTTCCAGAAACTCCAATAGCCATTTAACTACCTTTTAAGTTACGGATTCGACTTTGTGTTGTCAGTTTCGGATCCAATGGTAAGGAAAGAACCAGGACTAATTAGGTTATCATGTTCAGTATCATGTTGAGCTTTGCTTATCATGACTTTGGATATCCTAACCTCGTCCAGATTCATATTAGAAAAGTAACCAAGTGTAAGTTGGTGAGTATCAGCTAAAGACAATGAACCACTATCGCCTCCCCCTCCACTTTCAGTTAGGGACTCATCATTCTTATTAGCATAAAGCTTATGAATAACTCCTCCATCATAGCCATAAACACCTTGACAGTATAAGCGGGAAATATTTCTTAATAATGAATCTCCAGTAAAGATAATAGTAGTACCACCATTATCACGACCCTTAAAGACAAGATAACCACCCTGAAATCGCAATTCATAACTAGTATACCCAACAGCATCTTTACCTACAACATATAAATCACTAATAGCACCAACGCCGTTAAGCAGAAAGCTAATAGTAATCTCACTCGTCATAAGATCTGCATGATGTGGAATATCTATGCGGTCATTAGTTGCAGTTTCATAATCCTGTTGATAACCAATATCTGCATCGTCCTGAGTTGGGCCACTATCTGTACTAGACTTTGTTCCTACCCAAGCATTACTAGTGCTATCCTTAATACGAGTAGCATCAGGATCATCCTTCATATGCCAGACGCCAATATAGTTATCGTTCCAAACATTCTCACTCCCATATACTGTATTTGCATTTGGCTGGGTATAAGTGGGATCGTTATAGTACATATATAGAACAGTATCAGGCGAAGCTGCTAGGGTTGGTATTTTTACCCAAGCGTGAAGAACACCAGTTGCCCCACTATCAACATACATCTCAATTTCTAAAGGCAACCTAGTTGTATCGTTAGAAAGGAAAAACATAATGTCTTGACAGTCAGATCTCAAATTAGCCTTGTCCAAATCGTCTATATAAATATAAGCAGGATAATTAGTAAGCTCTGATGCAACGCTGTCACTTTCAAGTGTAATTGTTCTTCGTTTCGTAAACGAATAAGATTCAACATCAACAAAGTCATGTTCCTCATTAGCATCGGAAATAGTTATTTCTACAGCCGTAAAATCATAAGTTGCCTTTGCAGGTGTTATAGTATAATTCCCATTGTACACAAAATACAGAGAATAATCACCACTTGCGTCTGTAGCAACCGTGTCAACAGCAGCTCCACCTACTGTCTCAGTAACAACGACACTTACACCTTCAATAGGTAAGGCTGCCTGGTCTATTATATTTCCAAATATCTTATACGAATAAACAGTGCCAGCTCCACCAGGCCCAATTCCACCTGAAGATGGAGATGCTATAGGAGTTACAGTGAGGTTCTTAGTCAGCATACCACCGGTTAAGGTAATCTCAGCTGTATTATCTACACAGTCATTTCCAAGAGGCCTTCCATTTAATGCTCTCGAGTTGCCTCTAGAAAAGACAGTATGATTAGCATCTTCTAGATCTGCTGTCCTCATTACGAGTTCGTGGTCTCCATGTCTCATGCGGTCGTTATCTCTTTGTTTAAGGTTACCTTTCCTTCAACTATTCTATGTACTACAACAGGGCTACTAGTATCAAAGGCTTCAATATCGTAAACTCCCCGAGTGAAATCCAAAGCAGCAGTATTAACTGAACTTATGAGAACCTTAATCACACCAACAGCTCCAGGTTTGGAAAGGGTGATAGTAGGAGTTCCACCTAAGGACGTTGCTAAAGCAGTAGAGCCAATCGTGGCTCGAATTATCATCCTGAGAGAATAGTCGGTTAGAGACCTTGGACTTCCATCTGAGTCCTCCCAACGATAGTATCGCTCAAGAGTAGCACCTTGTTCGATTATGAGATCCCATATTCCAGCTATATCCATGTTTTACTCCATCAGTTCAAAATGAGCATAGTCAAAAAAGTTTTCATCCGTTAGATCATCGTTCTGATTCCAGTCTCTTCCCCATCTAACGACAAAGCCCATCATTTGGGCGGCCATTAGAACATGACCAGCAAGATAGATAAATGAGTCTGTGTCTTTCCATCTAACATGAGGAGCCAACCTATGATATGGAACGATGTCCACTGCAAGAGAAGGTACTTTATTGTGCTTGCTATTTGGATATTCCTTCTCGGAGGAGCCAGAGTTAAACGCTGCGGTTTGTTCTGATTCTCCCCTAACTCCACATATTACCCTAAAGTCCACTGCTTGAATTACAGCATGGGCAATACGTTGGAGAGGCTCAACACAAGTGCTTAAGTTCCCATTCGAGTATTTGCTTAGATAATACATCAATTAGCCTGCTTTCACAATAACTGCAACCTTTGCTGAAGAGTCACCACCATGCTCACTTACCCAATTCACACGAAAAGCATAAAGACTATTTACGCCTACATAACGAAGATGACTCGTGCCATTACTTGAAATATTCACATAGCTAACAATCGTAAACCAGTTGACATTATCAAGAGTTCCTTCTAGACGAACTAACACGCTGTCATCTATTGCCGTAAGTGTAATTTGCACTGTCACTTCTGTAATAGTCTCCATTGAGACGGAGAAACCAATCAAGCGTAAAGCATCGAACACTCCTGGAGTCGTTAGACTATCCGCATAGCTAGTTCGACCGCTTAAAGATGCACTGGTTATAATTACTGTTGCTGTCTGTGACTGGTAGATTGGTATAGCAAGAAACAGGCAAACAGCCAACAGTAATGCCAATTTACCTCGTGTTAAAAATTTCATAGTTCCTCCGATTAACGTTTTTATATACATTGTTACTTCCTTCCTCCACGTAAGGGAGGAATTGTAGAAGTCAAACCGCTCACCCTTGAAGCAGAAGGTGCAATAAACTCAACCCAGCCTATACTAAATGTTGCCAAACTTATCTGTTCACGAAAAGATGCAGAGCCATTTTCATATAGGCAACCTATAGTTGCGTTAGGAAATACTGTAAGACAGGAATAACCAGCCCATCCATAGTGTAGCCACCGCTCTAAATCCCATGTCTTACCTTCATTATAACTAACTCTCAACTTTAGGTGTCTACGTGCGGTGGGGTGTATTGGACAGGTAAACAACAATCTAGTAGCATCATACCTAATAAAACTACCCATTGATACGTTCACTATGAGTTGTTCATGAAAGTCAACTTCCCCCCATGTTTCACCTTCATCCTCACTTATTACTAAAGCCCGCAGACCATTTCCAGCTTTAGTACGTGCGTTTAGCATTATAGTCCCATCCAAAAGCTCCACAAGTTGACACTCTTCAAGTTCCTCACCAGAGGCGCCAGCAAGACCACCCATCTCCCAGGTAGTACCATGATCATCAGAGAAAAAGGTATAGGAATACAGAGAATCACCACTTACATATCTACAATCACCAGGGATAAGCAGTCTACCACTATCACACTGTATCCCAAGGCCAGGCCCTGACACAAACCAATCCCAAGGGTCAGGATTAGGGAGTGTAACATCAGTAGTAATATCAGTAGTATCCGCCCAAGTAACACCATCATCATCACTATAAGTAACATACATCCGTAGTCCATATAACATGTCATGCTCTAGGTCAGTCCAACGCATAAAGAGCCACAATCTACCGTTAGATTTATCAATAACAGCTGTTGGAACCCCAAACGCATTATCATCATCATCTTCACCTATTATAACTTCCATATCACTCCAAGTTACACCACTGTCACTACTCCTACGCATCATTATATCTATATTCCCACTGTCACCAATATCATTTACCCTACCTTCACAAAAGGCGATGGTATTACCATTTGGGGTAGTAATAAGAACTGGAACACGATAGGTATGATAGCCGTCTTCACCAGAGACAAAGATTTTGACTCTACTAAACTCTTGAGCATTAATAGTAGTAGTAGTTATAAAAAACAAGAAACAAAATAAAATTAGTTTTTTCACGTTTAACCCTTTAATAAGGTGTCCAAGTGCCCTCTTCAATTCTAACAGACCATGTAGTAACATTATATGCCGTTATTGTTATAGAGGCATTCACAGCAGAAAATTTAGCAAAGGCATTTACTGTGTTCTTTATCTTATTTGCACCCGCACCAGCAACAATAAGAGAGTCCAAGTCATCCACCATAAAAGAAAACTCAAGGCCGATTGCAGCCGTAGGTAATGTATAAGTTCGCTTGGCACTTATATCATCTGCCACAAAGAAAGAACCGCTTTCAGCAGCACTCAACTGTCTGTTGGCATCAATATTAAGGTATGTCCTACGTGTATACCCAATAACGCCAGTAATAACACTGTCAGCAGCAGCCAAAGCCAATGCTTGAAGCGTTGCAAGACCGACGCCACTGGTGGTATTTACCACAATGGTATGATCACTTATATAAGTATAGAGGCTATCGCCTATATTGCTGATCCAAGTCTCGCCGCCTACAAAGTCGGTTGTATCAGGAAGCGCATCAAACAACCCACCTATCGACCAGCCAGAGTATTTTATGTTACCATCAACGTGAAACTTCTCCGTAGGTTGTGTAGTACCCAGACCAACATAATGGTCCTCATCAGTCCATGTCATTACATAGCCAGCGCTTCCACCTCCAGTCCGGGCTCCATCATAGATGGCAAAATATCGAGCATCCACACCAGTAACACCAGATACAATCCTCCACACTTGACTTAAATTAGCACCACCTACAGCCCTTCTAAATCGAAGACCCCTTGATAAAGGTACATCATCTAAAACTATATAATCACTATCCCCATGATGCTTAAGCCACAACCGCATGTCTATAGCAACAGCGTTAGTATCTATTGTAACAGATTTAGTACTATCCCTAAACACAAGACCGTAACCACTGTCACTCGCCATAGCTTTAGTATACATTGTATCTGGTAAATCATTAGAGGTTATATGACCCCATGCAGTAGTTACACTTCCTTCCCCATAAGCTAAAGGGCTAGACAGTATAAGCAAACAATATATAAGGGAGCACAATTTACCTAACATTAGTCTTACCCCCTGCCCTAAACTTTACTACTGTTCTAGTGGTATCAGCCCCACCTACATCAGTATTAATTCTACCCCTATAGTAAAAGAAAACTTCTGCAAAAGGTATAATAAAAGCATGGTCTATACTATCTTCACAAAGAACAGAGTCGGTCAGTACATACCAAGTAGCTTCGTCATTAGAGCCCTCAACCATAACGTAAGCACTATCAAGTGGCCGAGAATTGTGGAACTCCACGAGGAGTGTAGTAGTCATCATTAGCCTTACAACGTTAGAGTATCCAGAATTTCTTAGTGTATCTGGACTCGTGTAGATATATGAAAGATCTGTATATGGTGTAAGGTTGAAGTCAAAGGCTTGTATAACTGTAGTAAGCAGCCCAGCAACAGTGATAATAACTATGAGTATCTTAACTAACTTCGACATTCGATCAGTACTCCTCCTCATTGGATTTCCCAGCTCTGTCTGCTATCCCATAGACTCCTGCAATCGCAGCAATTTTAAGGACAATAGGTGCATAGATAGCCACCACTGGAATGAGAGGCATAATCTGTGAGAGTATCCCAACAAAAATTGCCCAGTTTGTCTTTTTTTGCCACCACTTACGCTTTGATCGTGTCATGAGATTTCTCCTTTTGTGTCTCCGTAACATTATGTTACGTAGGTTTAATCTTTCTGCTCTATAGCTGTATATAAACGTCCCACAACAATAGTCACAAACGTTTTTCCAGCCATGCTTTTTATGAGAGATATATCTTCAACACTAACATCAAACTCACTTTCCTCAACATTGCTTAAAGTTTGTGCAAGTTCAAATCTACGTAGCTTTTCTTTTCCACTAGCTCGATCATCAGGCGGATTGGCTAACAAGGCCTCAATACAGGCAGACCTAAAAGTTAGAGACTCTTTTGAGTCCTTTTTAATTTTGATCTCTTCACCTCTAAGATCCTTAAACGGTTCTTTATCATCAAACTTGATTTTCATCTTAATTAAGTTTCCCTTCAATAAAAGCTACAGATTTCTGTATCTCGATAGATGATGTTTGTATAACCTGCAAGGTTCCATTAATAGCCTTAATATCGTCTTTCATCTCCTTTTGGAAGATTTCACAGATCTTGGTTGACTGCTTGTGCTCATCCAAGTTAGTAATCCTCTTGCTGACCCTATCAAACTCTTCATCATGCCTACTAAGCTTTGTGTCATTCTTGATCTTAATCCCAATAACAGATCCAATAACAGATATAACTAGGATGCCTGCAAGAAATACATAGTAAAATTCTTTGATCTGTTCAAGCATAAACACACCTTTTGGTTTTAATATTAATTGGGATTCAGAAGACATCTTGCTAATATATGAGTTCCACCACCACCAGCCGCAACTGATTCTATACAGTGTGCAATTTCTGCAAAGTGAGTTTGGTTAATTGGCTGAGGTACTGTAGCATTTGTAGCATCTGCATAACCTGCTTCTGTAACAGAAGTCCTTACCCAATTACCACTAGCTGCTAAAGTATCATCCTCCATAGCAACATCAGCAATTCCAGCAAATACAACCCACGCTTCCTCTCCATCAGCAATACCACTTTCTAAGAACACTCCAAAACATTCAAATTCATCAGTGCCAGTTAAAATAATGGCGTCATTGGTTGCTGTATCCGCTTTCACTAATTGACCAGCTACAGTATTTGCTCCTGTTTTATTTGTTAACTTAACGGCAAGCCCGCCTATTGAAGTTATACGAAGTTTAGGATTGTAAATAAAACCAGTAGCGGCAATGTTTCCAGCCACATCGAGCTTTTCAGATGGGGTAATATCACCAATACCAAGTCTACCTGCATCTGTTAAAACCATTTTTGTTCCTGAAGTACCAGCCTGCTTGAAGAAAAACAAGTTATCAGCAGCTCCCCCAAGATTTGACCTATTGGTATTAATACTCCAATCGGCATTTGAAGCTCCACCAGTCAATCTTAGTCCTACTATATTGTTATCAGCTCCAGAAGTTTTAAACAGCGGAGAAAGTCCACCTGTTCCAAACACTTCCAACGGCGCAGTAGGAGCCGCTGTCCCGATGCCGACTCTTCCAGAATCACCCTCGACGACAAACTTATTTGTGTCTATTACAAAATCATCACCAGACGCTCCACCTATGTTAATATCAAAAGATCCACCAGAAGATCTAGTTATACTGGTCAAGGCACTCATCGAAGTAATATCGGAGTTAGCTCCTGCTACTGCAAGAGTTGTAATGTCAATCCCATCTACTGTTCCTGTAACAGCAATATTACCATCAACACTGAGTTTTTCACCGGGATTAGTGTCATTGATACCAACGTTGCCATTACCTAAAATTGTCATACGGGCAGTATCGTTTGTTCCCAGAGCAAGAATAGCATTTCTTCGGTTTAAGAAAATAATATTTTGATTAGCACCTGCTGAGCTTCCAAGATACCAGAGTTGTATGTCAGGGTCTCCGCCTGCATTTGATTTATAACCTGTAATTACTACGTTGGTATTTACATTATCAGTAGGACTTTGAATAATTAGTTGTCCTGCGTAATTATCCCCAACGGGTCCCCCCGAAGTGCTTGCTTTAATATGAAGCGCAGAACTTGGACTGCTTGTCCTTATTCCAACGCTTCCAGTCGGAAATATAACATCTGCATTACTTTGTATCACTATTGCTTCCGTAAAAGCGGAGGTAACTCTAAAGGCAAGCAGTCCTGCATCATCTACATTATCAATATAGCATTTAGTATTTCTATTAAACGTACAAGTATTTGGGCCAAGAAAAGCCCAATAAGCATCTGCCTGGTTTCCTATTTGAATACCTAAAGCAGAATTCCCTCCAGTATAAACGTGCACTGTCTGTTCTGGAGTATTCGTTCCTATGCCAACTCTTCCAGTGTCGCCTTCGACAATAAACTTGTCTGTATCGACTCTAAAGTCGTCACCAGAGGCACTACCTATGAAGATATCAAAGGGGCCGCCTGTTGCCCTAGTTATACTGACTAAGGCTGACATAGAAGTAATATCGGAGTTAGCGCCCAAGCGGGCTGACTGATCAATGCCGTTTAAGTAGATTGACAATCTAAGCTCCCTTTAAGCTAAACTTCCTGAACCATCACCTGTTGAACGATAAACTGCCACGATGTCTACAACGCAAGCAGCATCAGAGGCAGCTCCATAAATAGTCAACTGGATCTTCGTACCTACCTTTATATATATCCCTGCGCTGCCACCTTCCCAAGCTATTGCAGATTCTGATGTTAGATTAGCAATTACGCCGTCTGTTTGGGATATAATCACGGCCGGTGTAACATCGTCAGTTTGAATGGAAATGCCTGTAAAGCCTCCACTATCATCAGAACAATCCACAGAAGCATTCCTCAAGGTCAAACTACAAAGAACCACATCAACGTCGGTTCCTGTAAGGAGATCATAAGATGCTGCGGCTTGATTGAGATCTTCAGTCGTCGATGCTAGTTTCATAGCAGGCACAATACTGCTGATAAGAGCATCTACATCTGTTTGCATAGTAGCTATATTTGTGTCAACACCTGCAATCGCAACATAATTTTTACCATGAACAACAGCCATGTTGCTACCCCTTCAAGCCTTTAGTTATGGCTCTCGCCTGCCTTATGTGCTTCCTCTTTCTAGTCTTCACTTCCCCAGCAAATGATTTGCCTCCTAAAAAACAAATGCGCATGAAATGATTTCCACTCAGGATTTTAGTTCTAACCCTCCCACCTTTACTTACGCAATTTTCAAAAGCCTTAGGCATCATATTCCCAATCTGTTGATAGGGATAAATAGATCACTGGCGTCCATTTATGCTTCCACCAAATCCGCTGCCAGGAAGCAAATACACCAAATGGAAGACGCTTTATCGTTATCCTATCCCAGTGATAAAAATTCAACCACATCAAATAGCCTCCGCTCTTATCTCCTCAAACTCTGCCTCGACCATTCCATCAGCAGTTGCTTGACGCTCAGCCAAAGCAGCTCTTTCCTTTATGCGAGTAATAACATCTTCCTGCACCAAATGAGTATGAACCATACTACCTTGTACGGTTTTAACCTTAGCTGAATCAGACTTTCTGTCGAGAGCATCCATAGCGACTCTAACTCTTAGCCCTATATCAGCCTCTCTTCCCTGTCCTTTTCCAGCCACAACATCATCGAGCAAATCCAAGCCCTTCACCCCAATCTCTAGGATTCTCTTTCCAACATCCACGGCAACGCTATCCTTCGCTACTCTCATTACATCTAGTTCCCGTCTATATACTTCGCTGCCTGTAATCTGACATATATTCTCAGGCGTACAGCCTACTTCAGCAGCAATACTCTTATGATTGATTCCTAAAGAGTCTAAGCGCTTAACCTGCTGGTGCTTCTCTCGCATCTTCTTCATTTGATATTTGCGTCTATCTACCGACGGAAACCTGCTCATCATTAGTTCCTTTCCTGGAGCTCTGATATAATATAACATACCCGATTTAAGTTGCAAGCATTATTTAACGTAGTTAAAACTTTATCCATAATATTCCATCACCAACTCCCTAACATTATGTTACGGAGACACAACGCATTGCGGAGCAATGATGGGAACGGATATATTCCATATAAAAATACCGAAAAATTTGGGAAAGTACGAGCACACCTATGGGGGCTAAGCATTTTCCCCTTATGGCGGGTCAACATCTCTATATACCAATCCCACTGTTCCACAGTGTTACTGTTACATGGTGTTATGAGTTCATGATATGGTATATAAGGTACACCTTGCAATATTAATGAACAGAGATGTTGTGTATGTATTGTTGTGTTACAATGTTGTTATATTGTGATGGACGTATCATTACAATACATATTGTATGTTGGAACATATCAAATTATTTCACATTAATCGAAAATAAACCTTGACATTGGGATATAAATGTTGTATATTGTTATTAACATTGAAACAACGGTTCTTTAACAATCGAATATGATATGTCCGCTGAGAATTGGACACATGAAATGACAATGAGTAATCAACTCTCAAATACCATCTCTGGATTATCATTATTGGGCAATGTATCAACGACTCACAATGTTGACAAATCATATGTTGTTGAATTATCAATCAATATGACAATCTTAAATGATAATGATATAATCAAGATTTTTGATGGTGTGTACCAGATGCATAAAGTAACTCCGTTTGACATTACAACATCTGAAAACGGTAACACAAAAATAATAATGTTTATAATACAATAAGATGATATTAACACGGCGGACATGTTATAATAATTATGATTATAATGAATTAATATATAAATAACAACTGCTCTTTTTACAACTGAATATCGAGATGTGATAACAACACAATATTGCGGTCTATTACCTTTTATGAAACAATAACATTATAATGAAGTAATGAAAGGTAATATGATGAAACAAGAAGTTATGATAATCGAATCTAACAAAGTAACGGTTTCCGCCGGAATCATGCCCTTAGATTCCAAAAAATGGAATGAAGGGCTTGATGATGATGCTAGGTTTAATCAAATACCTCTGAAATTGACGTTTGATTTAACCGATGTTGTCGGCAATAATGAAATAACAGAAGTAAGTCCATTACTTGAAAGGGCTATGGACGGTTATTTTATTGACGCTAGGCAAGCGTTGAAAATCGAAGCAAACGAGGATATGGTTGGTAAATCCAAACAGGAAAAATACGACCGAATGAAAGAATTGGTATCCGGTTGGGAAAAACAGGTTCTTGATTTGCCAATCCGAACGGGGAGAAAACCCTCGGAAACCACAAAGCAAAAGAAGCAAGTCCGTGAATTGGTTACACAAACAAATGATTTGATGGATATGTTTGTGCGATTTACAGATAAAATGAAACCGAGCATTTTGATTGGGATTATTCGGAAAGCCCAACAAATCCCAGAAAATGCGTGGCTTGCACAAAAAGGATTAGTCGAAGCAAAATTGATTAATTCTGCGAAGAAAAACGCATAAATCTTGCGCATGGTAATAGACCGCTTTTACTTCATAAAACAACAATATAAACAAAAGGATAATATCATGAAAAGGGATACTGTACTTGAGTGGGCTTTTGCAGGAAGTTGCATATGTTCCAACGAATGTAAAACTGCAAAAGGATTAGAATTTCCCATACAGAACTATGAAGATAAAGACTGTGATGATTGCCCTGTAAAAGTGTATAGAATCAATATGCATAAAAGGTTAGAAAGTATAATAAAAGGATAAAATCCTTGAAATCGTAAAAGGTATGTAAAATAAACGTCTACGTAACATAATGTTACGGAGTTTAAGAAAATATACCTATTTTAAATAATCCATATAACATATAACATATAACATATAACAGACCATGCTTCCCTAAAATAAATAACCATATTTCCATAATATGTATTTAGAAG
>SDBV01000898.1_pt1 | contig 43383 bp, 58 predicted proteins | sample 2277081 | NCBI WGS metagenome assembly SDBV01 (sample SAMN10402039, study PRJNA504765) | marine sediment metagenome | isolation source: marine sediment core GS10_PC15, 223 cmbsf | place: Arctic Ocean: Southern Knipovich Ridge | collected 2010
ATCCATACCAGTCAGATTAGTATGATTCGTCTAATATCTGAGCGTAATAATTTCAACATTACAGAAGTATTGGATAACTTGGGTATTGAATATAAACTCAATGAACAAACCGGAGATGTTAATCTTCAGTCGTTATCTTACGAAGATGCTCTTGCTGCGGCTAAAAATATGCGAGAAATGAAAGAAGAAAAGGAGAAGGAATAATGTCAAAAGAAAAGAAGTTTAGTAAGAATTTTATGCTTTATAAAGCGAAGAATGATAACAATGGTGCTGCTTCTCATGGAGTCTAGGATCAGAAAAAGATTGTGTTTTTCTAGAAATGACAAAACAGAAGAATGGCAAAGATGATAACGGGAATGCACATTTTGACTGGGAAAATAAGATTCGATTTAAACTTGGTGAAGCTGACATTGGTGAGATTCTTGCTGTTCTAGTTGGTATTCAAGATGGAGTTGGTCCATTCGATTCACTAAAGAAGAAACATAAGGGGTTGTTCCATTCGAATCAGACAGGCAACGCTATATTGTATTTTGGGAAAGACGAAAACGGAAGATTTCGTATCTATCTTAGTGTCAAGAGGGGAGAAGAAAAAAGTGTTGTGCAACATACAATAAGCAAGGGAGAAGCGTGCGTCCTTAGTACTCTTTTGCGTCGTGCGATCGAAATTATGTATCTGTGGAACTAATCTAAATTGATCTTTGTTTTTAAATCAACTTCCATTCGTTCCATTAATGCTTGAAGCACTTTAACATCAGTACGTAAATCACTAACTGTATCATTAAGATGAGCAATACTACTTTGTAATAGAGTCATTTGAGATGCAATAATTTCAGCAAAACGATCTAGTTCTTTTTGAGTTGTTTGTTCGTGTACTTTATTTTCAATCTTCATGTATTCTATTTTAGCAGTATGTTGGGTCAATATATCATTGATTCGTTGTTTATCTGCCCCGGCTGAAAATGCTGCACTGGCGATGCCTCCGATAAGCCCTAAGATTAAGCCACCAACACCGTAAAATGTGTGTTGCTTTTTTATCATCTTATGCTCCTAATTCTATTTGTTCTAGCAAATCTCTTTGCCAATTATCTCTGGTGATAATAAGAAACTTTAACCCATGTTCCTCATAGAATGTTTTTTTGTTATCCAGCTTATTATCCGCACGAACTTCCATTAGACCGTCATATTCGACCCATAAATCATATTCAGATAGATAAAAATCAGATATACTACGACTTGGTTTTGGAAGATGTTTATGTGGTTCATATTCAATATCATTAATAAAAAGCCAATCAGCAATTTTAGCTTCAGATTCCGAGTCGTAAAGTTCTCCATCTAATCCTACAGCTTTTTTCCACATAAATTACCAAACTGGCGGTTGAGCCAAAAGATTTAACCATGAAACAAAAAGATCGATATATTCATCTTCGTGGCCTATCGTCTTGTGATGACACTTGTCACATAATGTAATCCCATTATCTATATTTAAAACCCTGTCTGGATATTTAGCTTTCATATAAATATGATGAGCAGCTATCGGACAATTTGTTTTATTACATAATTGACAAGTATGTTGATCTCTTTTAAAAACTGATTTCTTCCATTGTTTATATTCTGGACTAGCCACTAATCGTTGATTTTCTGGTGTTGTAAAACCTTTCCATTCTTCGATTGGAATACCCTGAAGTCTTGCGCTCATGTTGCGTTGAAATTCGCCTGTTTTACACATTTCTATAACCTTGGCATGAGCTTTGCCTACTGTACCATGTTGATTTTCTCGTTGAATTGCTACTTGAGAATAGCTTTTGGTTCTCACTCCGTTAGCTAGTATTTTTGCTCTAATAGTCATGGTAGACATGCCGTATTGTTTCCCGAGAGATTGTAAGGTTTCCCCAGATTGATATTCTTTAATTACTCTGTCTATATTATCAATAGTCTTAAGTCCAACAGCAGGTCTTGAGTTAAAACTTTTCTTTATTCCACAACTTTTACAAAGTGGTTTTAATTTCTTTTGTCTTGAAAGTCTCATAGTCCCACATATAGTACAGATATTTTTAATCATACCATTTTCGTCTCTTGATAATGGTTTTCTTTTCATTCAAAGCTCCAAAAAATAAAGGGGATTATGGCCATCGGTGAACCAACATCCCCCTTTTGTTTCCACAATGTGTGTTTTCGTTTACAAGTATTCCAACTGCACATACAAACCGAATAATTCCTTAGACCCAATACTCAATGGACTAGCCGACATACAAACATACCAGTCGTGTCGTGTGTCTTGCGTATCTGTACCAGATGGACTCAATCCACCGCTACCGGCACTACTTAGTAACGCAACTGTAACACCAGAACCAGACGGTGCAACCCATCCAGTATGACTTGCTGGTGCTTCCGCAGTACCACTAGAGGTAACACCAGAACCACCATTAGCTACCTGAAGTACTTGGGTCGTTACACCAGTAGCTCCAGCACTAATACTGGACCTGTCGAAGATGCGTAGTTCTGCATTTTGTGTCTTAACTACAGTATCAAATGTGAAACGAATATTCATAGTTCCAGAGTTGATAACTACTGCTGATGGAGCAACCGTAGCTCCCGCATTAATACTAACACCAGATGATGTTATATATTTACAGTTTGTAGCTTGTGGACCCTCAGACGAACCTGTGCTTGTAGTAATATAAGTGCTATCTTGATACTGCCCGACTTGAACCGAAGTCCCGAAAGATGCACCAAAAAATCCTAGACCAGACGCATTCAGATTAACGAATGTTCCACCACCTTGCCCTGCATAAAAAGTAATCGCTGCTGCCATGTCTCTCACCTCCTTTCATTTAACAAAATAAAATCTTATCCAATAGATTATACACCAATAACAGATTTATGAGCACAGACTCCACCACGTAGATATTTACTCATATTGCAATTATTGCAGAGAATCTGTACCTAGATATATTCGACATCAGCGCGGAAACTGAATGTCTTGTCTCCGGGAACTGTTGGGGTTACAGAGAAGGCAACGTACCAATCGTGTCGCACGTCGGCCGTGGCTGGTCCCAAAGGACTGATTCCAGATATCCCAGGAGAATCAACAAGATTAAGAGGGACTCCAGAGCCCTGCATTTTGAGCCAAGATGCGTCTCCCACGCCCGTGACTGACTGGAACCTACTAGTATGTATAATCTCTGCCCCGTAGACATCCAGTCCGGAGGGAGAAACATCCTGATCTGTTCCATTGAATGCTATTAAACGGATATTCTGAACCAAAACAGCCTGGGGGTGCGTAAAACGCAAGTTTATTGTTGCTAGATAATTTGGTAAATTGCGGAGATTAATTCCAGACCCTTCTTGCCCTACAATTAATTCGGATGAAGAAATTTTACGACAATTATCACATTCTTCATATGGAGTAGAACCGTTCGTAGTTGTAACGAAAGTTCTCCCGTTATACTCACCCAGCGATAATGGGTCTCCAAAACCTTCTGATCCAAAAAAACCAAGAGCTTCTCCGGTATTTATTTTTACATCTGTTTCTGCATAATATATATCTATTTCTGACATTATTTACTCCTTATGTATTTCTTATACACATTTTATATGGAAACTATGGGGTCCACATATCCAATTCTATTCCGGGATCAAAATCCTCATTAATAGAATGACCATCTGTGGTAAATTCTATATTAATATCACATAATAAATCTTCAGTTTCCCATCCAGAGAAAGAACCACTACGTATACTCAATTGATTAACAAAATAGACTTGTACTGTTACTATGTCTAAAGACTTTTTAGGAACTGGGAAAAAATCAGTAAGTTGCAAAGAAAAAACAGAAGTTAAAGCATTATTTACTTCTGTCGTATTATCTCCATTGTGTGCAATAAAAATGCTATCAAAATTATTTGTGCGATGCCCAACTAATAATATTCTTTTGTTCACAAATCCAGGCTCAACTGTAAAAATATCATGACTTGCATTCCGTGGAGTCATAGTCAACTTTATATTATATAAAATATTTTGCAAATTATCAGTAAAATTGCTAACAAGAATAGGGATTCTAAGTAGATGTTGTGAACCTATTAATATAGGAAAGGTTAAAGAACTGTGGGACGGTAATGACCTGGATACTTGCGCAGTATTCTGTTCCAAAGAATCCCAATCAGCTCTTTCAAATAATTCTAAACTTACAGAAAATCCATCTGTTTGATCAGCGCCAGTATAAGACCCTCTACTGAGAACATCAGTAACATCAAAATATGGCTGTATACTTTCAGTCATTTCACTTATTATATTTCCAAATACATCTACTAATTGTGAATATGTCCCGCTGGTATAATTAGTCGGACCAGTCCCTTCCCAATCTATTTCTACAGGAATTTGTAATCCATTCGGTACCACAATTCCATCTTTTTGTACAATACGTATATTCGTTTCAGCCCATCCTTGATGATCACCTATAGGAACACCAGAAGTTACTATTTGATGTGAAATAAATGTAGAACTTATCGGTGAACCATTATCTCTATCAGACCAAGAATTAATAATTGCCACAAGTTCATTGTAAGATTCTCTAAACCTTTCTGGTTGAAAAATATGTGTATTAATTACTGATTCAGAATATAAATCTAAATTTGATTGTTTATATGTACCGCTAGTAGTGAATCCGCTTATCTCTATTTCTGATCCATCTATTTTTTTTAAAAGAGTAGTTATTGGAATAATCCTGATATTATCAGGATGTACCGATGGATTAATAGCTTTTGTAGTAGTTTTACCATCGGCAGCATTTTGATAATCATTGCATTTAACAGAAACGATTTCTGCGGATTCTCTCAATAGCTCTAAGAATGTTAAATCATTTATATCTTGATTAGGTCCAGTTCTAGCCATTATTATTCTCCTATTATCCCAAAGGTTTAAATAAATTCAATTGTTGCTCCATAAATGGAGTATACGATCCATCAATATTCTCATTCCAAGAAATAGAAACCTCAGCACCTATACTAAGATATCCTTGAAAATTTGCAGGCTCTCCTATGTTCATGACAGAGTTCAGGTCCAGTATTTCACTCGTCAATAAGTTTAACTGTTGTATTGAATTCACCGTTGGTTTTACCTTATAACTAGGTTGAGAACTACTGGCAACAGCAATAATTGTAGCAGTAAAAATAGGGGGAGTTGGTGCAGTTACCTCAATATAATATGATGTTATACCGCCATCTGTAGTTTCGAATTCTTTTACCTCTACGTCTGTCCCTACAAGCAATCTGCCTGCGGCCTGTTGATTCTCCCCCATATTAACCACACGAAGATATTGTCCAAAAACTTTAGGATCTCTTCTCAATGTTAGTTCTCCAAAAATATCTGACACCCATGCCATTGGTGTAATATTGTATTTTGGTTCAGACGTACTACTTCTTTCAAAAATTCTACCCAATAATTGTTTGGAACTACGCCTATTTCCTTCTGTACTTATATCTACAGGAGATTCTGGTAATTCCTTTTTAAGAGTTCGAATAGTTCTGTCAGTCTCCCATGCATCCTGTGGAGGTTGCAATGTGTTGTTGAATTCTGCTGCCTGACGACGAAGATTATCCAGTATTTCTTGTTGTCTTCTTAGATGTTTTGACAGATCATTTGTATACTGTAACGACTTGTAAGTAGTGCGTATTCCGTTGATGTCGAATGTAATGTTTATACTAGTTATGGCACCAGTAGTGTTTAATTGATCTCCAATATTTACAGCAGGAACCCCTGCCACAACAAGTTCTGCCGTTTTGGCGTCTAGGGTTAAATCTGCAACGGTTTTTATTTTTGCTAAAGCTACTATATCAAGTAAATCCATCCCAACGGAATTCGTTATTCCCCTATACCCGAATGCCCACGGCGTCAAAGATGAATCTATAATAACTTCTGTTCTTCCTATCGAATTATTCCCGTTAGACCACGGACCATATGTCTCTCTTTGGTCTAGCAAAGCTAAGTATGTATCTCCCAGTGTTTGTAGCCTAGTTTTAGTTATCACATCAGAGATTTCGTTTTGTCCGGTATCCGTATTAAGTGTGCTAACTTTTCTTATTGTCCTGACTCTTAACGGAGTGGCTAATGTGAGCAAATAGTACTGATCACTAAATCCTTCTTTAAAACTATTTTTAACTTCATCTGTGTATATTAGTGTTCCATCAGCTATTTCTTTAAGTTCATTTTTTATGGAATTAACAAGGCGAATTAAGTCAAATTTGACTACTGTAGACATATCTGGATTTTCTGATATAAAAAGCGCAAGAGCTATACTGATATTATTAGTAGGTGATTCATTTAACAAATATATTATAAATTGTTCTAGCCAAAATTCCATTTCTACAAAACCATCTACAATTTCTAAAGATGATTTCATTGATATTTTGTTTTCATCATCTATATAGCTATTTGGATTAGAATATAGTTCATCATCCCAACTATATGTAAACCTGTTCCCATTCCTTGATCCAGGCAATGGTAAGGTTGTGAACGTGACCCATCTGCCATCATCTGTTTGAAATTTTAATTGGCCATCTCTTTCAAAATCCAAAGGAAGATCATCAGAGGTATTCCAAGCAGCACTGGTAGGTGTCACCCACGATCTTCCATCAGACCCAATTGTTTCCGGAGGAGAAATTATACTAATAAATTTTCTTCCCCAAAATTCATTAGCATAAGATAGTATTCTGCTAGCTTCTTCTTCAGTAAAATCATCGGCGGTAAAGTTATTATTTATGATAGTCTCCATAACAGTTTCTGAATATATTGGTGACGATCTCTTATTGCCATCATTGTCAAATCCCCAAAATTGTTGCCACGAACTACTTGCGGTTTTTGTTAGAGAAGAACGATATCCACCAATCAAAACTACCTTTTGAACTGCGCTTATGTTTTCATTGCCTTCGTGTCTTTTAATAATCGCACTTGGATGTAGTGCTGCAAGTTGATTCATAGTAATGTTCGTTATATTTGTCCTACCATACATATTAATTGAAATCACATTGTCTGTAGATGTTGAAACATACCAGTTAAGACCATGGTCATTTGCTATTTGGGATATTAGGTCTAACAAGGACATCGCTCTACCTTTAAGAGAATATTCAACGGCACTTCCCCTATTTGGTAAAGTGAAATTAAAATTGACTGTGTAAATCTGATTACCATATTTAATTTTTGAACTTTCCACATTACTTTTGATTGTGCTAAATGGAACTCCATTTAAAATCTGAATAGCAGTTTGAAATACTATAGGTATAACATTATCTCCATAACTATACGCTTCAGTATGAGAGCTATTATATGAAGAACCAATGATTACCTGGGCAGCATCAAGGACAGGTTTGGTATCTGTAATTCTAATTTGATAGATACCTGTTCCGTTGGAATCGGTTATTGCTTCGGTCCAGGATTGTACTATTCCTCTGACCTGCAATGCTCCAATAGAAATATCCACCACTTGTCTATTAGAAACTACGATAGGCTGTCCGTCTTCGGCAATTTTCATAGTTATAACAGTGGAGTTTTGATTAATACCTAGAGAAGTACTAATACTCTGAACACTGCCGCCAAACAAGCTGTATGTAGTCACTGGTTGAGCTGCCATTTAGGTCTCCTTTAAAAATCTTGTTGTTCTGCTTGCCATGCCCGTAGTAGGATTCCACGTAGAGGAATCGCTTGTAATAGTTCCGCCACCGCCATGTGGCTCTGTAGCCAAGGTAGGCTCACTAGTATTCCTTTTAGACTTTATATTAACCGTAGTAATCTCTGAACTTTTGGTCCCCATGTTCTGAATTATAGGCCCGGCAGTTCGTCCTGGAATAGTTATAATGGCCAACACCATAGTTGGTTCTTGTGTTTGAATATCAATCTCTGTACTATGTGAGTCTCTATCTGTCCATGCCCAGCTTATTTGTATCGATCCTTCACGTTCATTAAACGATCTAACAGTAGATAGTAGATTATATGTTAAATTTGTACCAGCCAAACTTTTAGCAAGAGACAATGCTTGACTATTACTATAAACAGCATTTTTGGCATTAGCAATTCGTTCTGAAGAAGTAAGTCCTTTCCCATCAATTTTTTGAGTAAAAGTCAAGGTATTTAATAAATTATCAAGCGAATAAGAATGCTGAGCTTCTTCACTTATAAAAACAGTAGTACTTTCAGAGGTATCCCATTGATAAGTAAAAGTTACAGTACCATCTTGTTGATTCAGTGAAAAGGTTTCCTTATCAGGAGAATTAGGAATAATTTTATCACCCAATAAGGAACCAACATAAGAAATAGCAGTTGTTCTAGCTACGACAGTAGAAGGTATTGCACTTTTAGCCTGATTCATGTCAGAAATATTACCAGCACGACTACCTGTATTAACACCGTATATTGTACCGTTATATGTGACGCTGTAGCTATCCTGGCTTTGATTATAATCTACCGTAAATTGTCTTTCTTCATATGTATTAGAATCTGACAACAACCATTCTTCGGTAATTCCGTAAGTTCCTCCGTCCTGATCTATTCTTACTACGTTGCTATAATTACCAGTTATTTTATCAGAAGCCCCAAGAGCTGCGAACATAATGTCGCTATTAACAGCACCACTTACCCTAGTGTCAACAAAAGTCTTTGCATTTTCCCAAGCCTGCTTGTTATCATACGGATTACCACCACCATCATATCCCAATTTACCATCTGCATTAACTTCATGTACTGCTTTGTATTGTTTATTTTCACGACCGACAATTTCTTCAAAAGACCATGTCTCCGTGGAAGAAGATATCAACTCAGTAGCAATGCTATCCTCTAGCTCTAGTGTACCATTGATATATATCCAAGGTGCTTCTAATTCAATTGTATATTCAGTTCTATCTGCCCACTGTCCCTCTGAGAAGTTAATTGATAAAATTCTAGGATAACATTTAACTGGGGGTTGACCATTGGATGGTTGCCACTCCAATATTCCACCATCTTCGCTAAATAACCATCTCAGAGCCTCTTGTTTCCTTAATAGCGAATCAAACGCATCTTCGTCAAGAACCCCGATAGGTTGATCTGGTGGTGATCCGCCTAAATTCCAAAAAGAATTATTAATACTAGAATAATTACCACTAGGACTACCCCTATAAGGTAACAATGTGCCCGTTAAAGTAATGGAATATGTTGTGCCTCTTTTTGTTCCATCACTGTTCGTCTCATAATTTTTGTTTATAGATATCAAAGGGGCGGGCACAATTTTGCGTCCTACTCCATCAGATTTTGTGTAAACTACAGACATTTATATCTCCTCTTTAAGTTGACAACAAACAATCTCTCTTTGCCCCATCTATCACATCACCATTTATATTTTTTCATTTTTTAATATCCGTGGGAATACAGAGTATTTTCTTGATTGAATAATCCTATATCTGTTACTTCTATGTATAATGGTATATTGTTAAATTCAACACCTTGTATCCCAAGAATGAAAAGATTATAACTGTCATTAATAATATCTTGTCCAAAAACATATGAAACAAATGAACCACTTGTTGTATCAAGAATTCCAAATATAAATAAACTCAATGATGAAGAAGGAGGTGCAACCAGTACTGATCCAGAAACATAAAGATCAAATTCTTTTACTACACCAAAATGAACTTTAGAAAAAACAGGAAATTCTACATTGTCTACAAAATACCCATTGGATAAAAGACCTTCTTCCCCACCAAGTGCTGATTGACCATTAATAAAATTCGGAACAGAACCACTAATAAATGTTCCGTGTGGTGGACTACCTGGCGCATGACCATAAGTATATAAGCTTATATTGTTGTTAGAGGTATTGCCACCTCTTACAAATACTGCCCACGTATTATCTCCCGAGACGACAACAGCAGTGGAAACTTTTGCAAAAGATGGCCAGCTTTGACCCACATTGGTGTCTAGTCCTAAATCTCTTATAAATAATGTTGCTGAATCGTTTGTATAGAAAATGGTTGGTGAACCAAGTGGAATACCATGTATGAACAAATTCAGTTCTTCAGATGGGTTATTTCGTGCAACAGAAACAAAAGCGTCAAATCTAGGGAAAGCTCCGGCCAAAAATATGGTGGCATTTCCAGATGATACTTTATGACCCCATATAAAATCATTGACATTGCCACTTTCTGGAAGTGGTCCTTGTGCATATAGGTTCGATGAAGCAAACGAGAAAGGTACGCCAGATACATACATATCTCCACTACTGGAGAAAGATTGATATCCCTCCACATATTGATCTACGTTTCCTGATGACTGTTGGTGTCCTTGTATAAATTGATCGATATTACCAGATTGTGGAGTAATGACACTCATAAATAAAGTTATTGACGATGTTTCTTTCTGACTAGGGATATATAGAGAAATATTTCCAGAAGACTGTATGGAACCCTCAATAAAACAATCTATACCACTATTAATAGGTGTTCCGTATGTAGAACTATATTGATCCATTGATACACCGTGGGTATTATATAGTTCGTATAGATTAGACAATTCTTCTGAGGAAAAAAGTGATGCATCTTTCCAAAATACAACCTCATCTATTATACCCTTTGTTCCTGGATTCCTAAGCTGAAGAGTCGTCTGGGTATTACTACCAGCAGTAAAATCGTGAACGACAGTACCTAAATCTTGCCAACCCGAACCATTAAAGCTTGCATACTGTCGCCAATTAGCTCCTTCCTTTTCCGCACGAAGAACAATAAAGTTCCAATCATCGTTAACTGGCTGTGTTGGTATATTTTTTATCGCCAAACTGGTATTATTTAATCTAAGTTCGAATCCCCAAGCACCACCATTATTGGCCTGTAATCGTATTGTATTATCAACGGTACTGTTTTCAAATCCTATTTCTACATTTCTTCCTAAACTAGAAAAACTATCAAATACTCCCTTGGCCCAAAAACATGATGTCAATGACGTGGCACCATCTATATCTGTATATCCACCAGCAGACAAGGATTCTTCTATCCTTGCATAGCTTCCAGTAATAACAGGAGTCATCCCACTTATTAGAATACTACCACTAAACTCTAGGTTATCCTGAGCATCATTCCATACATGATCTTTGATAAATTCTGTAAAATCATCCAGGGGATGATACCACAGAACATCGTCATTTCTAAGAAGAGACATTAAGCTAGCTCCTGCGCAACATCTGTAGCTGCAATAGATACTTCTGAATCACCTTTCGCAGCCAAGCTTTCCATAGCTTTCCTGGTTACTGTTCTAGCTATAATAAGACTGGCCTCTTCCAAGATGGGACGAACTTCATCTACTACATCTGCTGGAAGTGTAGATAGGTCTAATTCGATTCGTTGATCTGAAATTAACTTTATTTCGTTCGGTTCATTTAATACGAGTCTGAGATTATCTATACTTTCGTTAAGTTGTCCTAATTTTTCTACAGTTTCTGTATTTCTTTCTTGTTCTTTTTGTGTAGCGGAAGATTCTTGTTTAACAGGCTGTACTTGTTCTTGGCGATCATAAATTGCTCTAAGAATCTCATTCATGCCTTCTTGGCTAACATTTCCTTCTTTTATAACATTATTAAGTCCATCAAAAGCTTGTTGAATAGTAACTCCCCCAGATCGTATTTGTGATGGCGTAATATTATCAGAAATTCCCTGACTAACAGCTTGGTCAACAGCATTAATATTTTTGAAATCAATAACAGATTGTCCAAAATTATTAATATGTTGTCTCATCAAATCTATTGTCGTAGCCTGTATTCTGGTAGCATCTGCGAAAATACTTGCAGATATATCGAAATCCCCAATAATTTCTGCTTGAGTTTTAGTCGTTTCGCTTATTTCTTTGGCCAAACTTACTCTAAGAGCATTATCCTTTTCTATAATTGTATCAAATTTATCTTGTAGTACAGCCTGTTCTTTCGCTTGTTCTCTTGATAGATCAAAGAGTGCCCTTTCTGATTCTAACGGAGTGGTTCGCCCAGTCCTGACTTGTTCTGCTAATCTAGCTTGAGCCTGTGATGTTTCAAATTGTTGCCTCAATGTCAAGGTTCGCTTTTCTGAATCTAAAGCTTGCTGAGTAGCTCTATCAAGTGCTTCTAATGTTGTTTGTAATTCAATTGTAGAACGAGCTAATTCTTTGGCTCTATTTGAAGCCTCTATGAAGCCTTCAGCACCTGGCTTTAATTCCGCTAAGCTTTTCTTTAGGGCAGATGATTCTATAATAACTTCTCTAAAACTATCTCTTACTTGTTGTCTTATTCTTTCATCTCCTACGATATCAACTAACCCCTGTTCCTTACCTTGGAAAAATCCAGCAGATGGTGCCGGAAGCAAACCTGGAGCGCTAGGAACCCCACCTCTAGCCTCCCGCTCTCTTCTCAGTAAATCTAATTCCTCTATTGTCCCACGTGGCCCCCCCCTACGCCTGGCGCCTCCAGCAGAAATTCCCACACGTCTTAATTGCTGTTCTAAAAATGCTTCTTGTGTTTCTGGCCTGACCGCTACGTCAAGTTCAAATTGTCGCACAGTTCCTAGTCTATTAAGCTCATCTTCTATCTGAACAAATGTTGCATTCATAAAATCAGTAATTGATTCTACAACAGCATCCGTAGTACCAACACCAAGTCCTTCAAATTCTTTCCTAAATCTTTGTTTTATGTCTTCCGGACTTATAAATTCTCCCTCGGAGACTAAGGCAATGTCTTGTGCTATGATATTGAAAAAATCTTCAAAGTTGTCCTTTATTGCTTGCGGAACATCTTTCTGAAATTCAAAAAACTTATCTACCTCACCAGCTAAATCCGGGCTTGTAGTGGGAAGATCACTAATATTAACTATAAAATCATCTAATAGGTCTTCTATTCCACCAAATACATCTACGAATCTTTGTATATCAGGGGTAGAAGAGAACAATTCCTTTAATCCCCCGCTTCTAACAAGATTTTCAACTTGCTTCGGAGCAAAATCAAAATCGAACGAAGGGATACTAATGCCCCCAGCGATTTCAGAAATTTGCGTTTCAAATAATTTGGCTGATATATTGATAGTTCTCGTAGTTTTGTCTATAGCTTTTGAAAATTGGAATAATTGACCAACCAATTTACTTGGTATAAAATTCCTTGTAAGTTTAACCATCTTTTCTCTTGTGACAATTTCTTTCTGTAAAGCTACAGCGCTTCTTTGAACAGCAGCCTTCCATTCATCTATTCCTCCAGCAGCATTAATAATAGCATCCGCAAACTCATTAGCTTCTCTAAATTCTAATCCATCTCTAACTCCAGCCCCTATTAATCTTGTACGCTCGATACCCCTTCTCTGGGTTATTTCTCCGTCAACAACTAAACTACTAGCTATATTGTCTATTAAATCTTTAACCAACTTTGGACTTTTATCAATCAATTTCTTTACATGTTCGTCTATATCCTGTCTTGTCAAGCCTCCCCTTCTTATAATAGCCTCAAAATCTCCCTCAAGTATATTCCCGAAAGCTCTAGAAACGCCTTGAAAAACTTTGGCTATATTTGGGTCTTGTTGAATATCGACACTTTTTATTAATTCTTGTACGCTCTTTCCTATCTCATCATAGAGAGCACCTACACCCTTAGACAACGATGTCGGATCGGACGGTTCAATTTCAATCCCACCAATTGACTGAATAGCACTTTCAACTATTTTTTCAGTTAATTCCTTGGAACTTTCATTTACTTTTGAAAATATTGCCGGGAGAGCAAGAACACCAATAGTAGCAGCAGACCCAGCCAAAGCACCGAGTTTTCCTAACTTTCCAAGACTAGCAAACAAACCCCCACCAGTGGCAAATTGTGCTATCGTCTGATTTTTAAACAATATTATAGCAGCAGTGATACCCGCCACAGATGTAACTATGGCTCCAGTTAGAGAACTAGCCCCATCAGCAGTCTGAAACAACGCATCCGCAGCGGCGGCTGCTGCCACAAGCAATCCAGCCTGAGCAAAAGGACTAGCTGCTATACCAGCTCCGACACCTCTAGCTCCTCCTCCAGCGGCGGCAAAAGCAGCGGGACCAGCAAGTTGGGCTAATTTTGGTCCTATAAATGATCCTATAGCTTTAAGTGCGACTAATCCACCTAATGCTGTACCTATTTGAAGGACTATGGGGAGTATTGGTTTTAATACGTCGAGTAGTACTATAGCGCCTTCCGCTGCGCCGGTCAATCCCTGAATGAATGGAATAAATAAATCTTCTCCAAGATCAATAGCTAATTTTTTGCTTTTATTTACTAGAATGTCTATTTGTTTACCAATCGATTGCAAACCCTGTTCGGCAACCTTGTCCAACTCGCCGAATGAGTTTTTAGATACTTCTAAGATTTTATTTGTTTCATCTACATTCTGTGCCAAAGCAGCAAAGCGACTGACCTGTCTACGTCCTCCAAGTCTTACGGCAATATTGACTTTATCTTGAAGATTTTTAGTATTTTCTAGTCCTTCTCCAATTCTCTTCAGAGCTTCAAGCGGTCCTACAAATTGACCTTCTTCTATTAATCTAATACCTTTCGTTTCAAGAAAAGCGAGAATTTTAGGGTCAGCCAAACGACTAGATATCGTTTTAAGGGACGTTCCAACAGCAGAAGCACTCTCTCTTGTTACTGATCTGATAGTTGTAAAAGCGGCAATAAACTCATCAACTGTTCCACCAATTAATTGAAAAGCCGATCCACCTCTCTTAAAACCCTCAACAATTTCAGGAGATGAAGCTGCGAATTGATTAGACACTTTTATAATCTTGTCAAAAACTTGCTCAACTGTTAGACCTTCGCTGGCGAATTGTCTCATAACGGCAATAGCACCATCCACAGATTGTTCCATACTATCAAAGATGGGAGTAAGAGGAATCTTAGACAGTGATTCTATAGCTTCCGTCAATTCCCTTCCTCTAAAACCAGCTTGAGCCAAAAGCTTAGCAGCTTCGGCAATTTCGGCAGCACTAGTCCCAGTAGCTACGGAGAGGTCTAAAAATTGTTGCGATAAACCGCTAAGATCACTTGTTGATACTCCAATAATTTGCGATAAAGATACCATAGCTTGATCAAATTCGATAACAGATTTTGTACCAACACTGATTAACTGAAAAGCTTTGAAAGCACCAGCGGTAGCACCAATAAAAGCAGCATATCTTTTCCCAGCCAAGAAAAGTTGATCACCAAACCCTTTTGCACCTTTTGCAGCTTTGTTTAAATTTTTACCGGCCCTTTTGGCACTTTTACCTAGATCAGTAGTGGCATTAGTACCCTTTGCAACATGAACAGCAGCACTGGCAGCATTAACTCCCACACTTTTCAAACTATCAGACAGTTGATTAACCTGTCCAACACCACCAACCTGTATGTTCGCCAGTTGTTGCTTAGCCTTATCTAGACCAAGAACTTGTTGAACACGCAAATTGACATCAACTATAAACCCCTGTGCCATTCAGATCACCTTCTACTTCTTTTTGGTTTGTGTTTTCCTTTTTCTCCCGGTTGTGGCTTTGGTTTTTTTCATATCATCTATAAATGGTTTAATTTTCTCAATAACAAAATTACCATCTACATCAATTAATCTTCCTTCGTTGTCTACAAATTTCCCCTGTTCGTTAACAAAACGACCGTCTTCATTAACAAGACGATCATCTATATCAATTAATTTTCCATCACTGTTTATCAATCTTCCTTCGTCGTCTGCAAAATTAAATTCCTTGAGCCACTTATTCTCTGTTAGGTCAGACTCAAAATTACTATTGTATCCATAAATTCTGCTAGCCAAAGACGTAGCAACATCTACAGATGCTTTTTCATTTTGTCTTTTTTCGTAATCATCAATATTCGTAAAAAATGGTATATTACTTTCATTTACAACAACACACTTTGTAATTAAAAATTTAAATTTCTTATTATCAGCCATAGATTCCATTGTGATACTATCAAATTGTGATCGACGATTATATAGGGATAATAGGGCAGCTCTTTTGGTTCTCATTTGTATTGCAATATTTTTCGCTTCAGAAACTTTTATTCCACCTTGTTTCAATTTAAGCTCAGAAGCCCGCAATTCTATTTGTAATTGCAGAAAAAGCCTAGCGTCTTCCTCTGTCCAAATGCCAAGATCACCCAAATGTTTTTCTAATTGTTCCCTGGAGAAAAGTTGAGAATCATCTGCAATACTGCGCCTAATAAGAGATGTCAGTTCAATATTATAAACCATTTGTGCTTCTTGTAATACTTTATGTCCAATAGGTTTAATATCTAATTTTAGTTTTTCCCCATCCTCGCCAATTGTTTCTATAACAATTCTATCATTATCATTATTCATCGCTTACTCCTCCAAAATCCATATGATATCCTTTGAACTCCACGTGGTGGAGATCAATTTCCATACCCAATGCACGCGATTGGGCATTACCTTTGTCTAAAATATTTTTCCTAACTTGATTCCAACGTATTCTATTAGCTTTTTGTTCTGGAGTAATTTTGTCTTCTGGTAAGTTGTGACCCCAAAGATCAAAACCAAAAGTATTTTCAAATTCAGCCAAAGCAAAAATAAAGCAAGTTCTAAATTTTTTATGTGATATTTTTTTTAAACGATCATGAGAATCCTGAGCAATACGTCCACGGCGTGACTCCTTCTCCACCCTACGCAATGCTGCTAATTCTTCTTCCTTACTAGACATTATCATCTCCCTATCTACGTCCGATATTTTTAATATGTTCTCTCTGCTTATCTACTAATTGTTGTCGTATTTCCATCTGACTATCCGGCATATCCTGTTCTAGAATAGAACCCCTTTTAGCCAATAACTTCTGACGAGCCTTGATCTTAGCACGAGAACCTGGATCATTCATGTTGTAAATACGCTTGGCCCCATCTTCGTCAGCCATAATAAATTCCTCGTTACGTCCTGGTTTATTAGGCTTCGAAATAATACCCTTTTGTGTCTTGCCCTCTATCTTTTCACCTTGACGAATGAACCATGAATCTAACAAATCATCATCATCAACGATTTCTTTAGATGGCCGCTCGTAAGCCTCATAAACAGAATCATATATTGTGGACCAATAAGCAAGTTCTCTCTGATTAAAAGACCATGAAGAAACAGAATTATCAAACAAATCGTTGGTATTCTTAGCTATTTCCCAATATGCTCTCCATTGTTGTGATCTCGCCAGTTCTCTGATAGATGCAATAGACACTCGTGATCTTTGAAAAAATATTTCACAAAGTTGTATAATCAATGTATTATTTGGACAATCGTTGAATTCTTGCGTTGTATGCCAAAATCGTTTCCCTTCTTCTGTTTCCGTTATTTGTCCTATGAGATATCTCTGTTGACAAATTTCCGCATGAGCTTCTGCGCTATTTTGTAATAGAATATGTTTTTTTTCTAATCTTTCGATCAAAGCCTTTTCAGCACGACGCAAAAGAGAGCGTGTCTTTTCTAGCTTCGTTGTATTGAACAAGAAATCTAATAATCCACGACGAATTGTGTGAATATCCTTATATAGTCCTTCAATTTCTAATTCACTTTTGTTGTCCCATTGTCCTGCTGCTATAAGGTTTTTAAGTGCTTCTTCCTTATATAATAAACCAATAGTGACCGCGCGTTTGCTTTCACTAGAGTATACTGAAGCAGATTGGGCTTTCTCTCTCAGGGTGGGTGGTCGCAACAGGAGTGAAATAATGTTGCCGGATGAAGTGATTACAGTTGCAGGAATGTATCCCCAACTTATACGGGAAATTAGCCGTTCTTTTTCGGCTGTATCCATCGAATGCCTTCCCAGTCCCCAAAAGTTACAGTGGTACTGTCTGTCCAGACCTAAGTCTTATTCTATCCTAAAGATTATACACCACTGTTGATTTGCTTGTGGGGACAAAGACCGCTGTTTTTATGTTTCCCTATATTGCAATTATAACAAAGAGTTTGGAATCCATCGGGGAAATCATTTTTCTCCAACCAGCGATAGAAATGATCTCCACCCGGTACTCTACTATTGAAATTGGGAGCAATTTGTCGTCGATGTTCCGCACCGTTTTCATTTATATGATCAATTGTCAAAAATAATAATCCAATTTCTCCACAACAAAGACATTTACCACCATAATGATCAATAACTTTCTGTTTTCTGTCTTTCCTCTGTCGTGAACTTTTTAGTTTATTAGATATCATGTATCCCTTGTTGTCTTTTTGATTTTTGTTTAACCATGATTTATGCTTATCTAAACATTCTTGACATGTTTTACGGTTAAATATAGGCGCTCTGTTGCCACAAGTGGTACATAATTTTTTTTGTATTCGTTCCTTGCGTTTTTCTTTATCACGATCATTGTGTCTCTGTAAACAATAATCACAGACAGTTTTTGTACCGTGTTTATCTCTACCACACGCTCCACAGCGACCAGCTTCTAATAATTTCTTTCTTTGTTCCCTGCTTGGCATATCAATATTCCTCCCTGGCTTTATACACAATATCAAATAATGTTGGGATAAAATTATTTAAAAAAAAGCCGAGAGTTTTCACCCCCGGCCTCAAAAATATTTAATTATTCAGTGATACTAGCCGTATCGTTGTGTTTTTAGATCAGTAGGTACAAAATCTACAACAGCTAGAAGCTCTACGGGGGTAGAACCTGCCACACCAATAGCGTCTCTCGCTTGTGCTGACAGAGTAGCTCTCATTGAACCACCCTTTGGAACACTTACCCACGTCTGATCCATACTTGGATTGAGCAAACCACTAACGTTTCCTGGTGCCGAAAATAACATCTTATCGGTACTCTGTGCCGAACCCGACGCATTTACTGTAACAACAGTATCCCACACGACGGACGTTGGAGTCCCTGGAGACGCATCAACTTCATCAGAACTTTGAAGAGCAACGGTCATAGCAGAACCACTACCACTAAAACCACCGCCAGATACAGAAACACATTGTACCTCAAACCCAACAATTTTGATTGGAAAAGGACAATCTTTAGTAAAAAATGCTTCCGTATCTGTTACTGCTGACCCTGACACCGCCGTAGCTGAAAGTGTCTTGTACATCTGTCTTGGCTTTGGTGTCGGATTCAGATTTGCCGCCCAATTATCTGTCACTAAAGTCATGATTCTACCTCCTAAATAGGTAAATAAGGCTGTAAGGATTCCAATTACACGCGAATTGAAGGCCAAACAGATTTATCTCTATATAATTATACACCAAGCGCATAAAAAAACCAGCCCTTTATACACGTAACCTGAATGCAGGAAAGAGGTGTGGCTGGTGTGTTACTACCTTATACACAATACACAAAATACTACTTAATTAATGGGTCTGAATGGATTCGAACCATCAACCCGTCCTAGCTCACTACATAAGGCGAGTTCAGACTGCTCTACCATTGAGCTACAAACCCAAAGACAGCGACCCGGAATCGAACCGGATTCGGGAGCCAATTTATATCGTAAGGATTCGAACCCTACCCCCGGAGAGCTACTCATTGCCGACCGCTGTCGTTCAACCATGAACCCTCAGTTATATTCATATGAGGGCGAATGAGTTTCATTACATAATTATCTACACTTTTTTCTTTACCATCCAGCCTAGCAAACATAGCTGGTTGGTGACTCATTGTTTTAGCTTGCTCTGCAAATACACCCCTGCCTTCTTGGGCAGATTCTACAATACAAATATATTGATAATTGATTTCTTTCCGAATTTCAAGATATCTGGATTCTAGAATATTAGAAATTTTCTCAAGAGTATGATGATAATCTACATCTACTATATCCCAAATCTCTTGAGGAACTTTCCCATCTATCATTGTAACCCATATATTTAGTGGTGTAAGACCAGACAATATATGACTTCTTCTGAAGTAATCTTCAGATTTTATTTTAACACGTAAACCATTGTTAAATTTGATTACAAAACCTTCAAGTTCATTTCCTGCAACTGTTTTTATTTGTCCTCGACAATATCCTAACCAATTTTGATCATATGATTCTGTAATAGTGAAACCAAATTTCTTACTCCATTTTTCAACCTGCTCCCAATCATATTCCTCCCCAGTATGGCGATTGTATGCAGCTAAAAGTATTAAGTCTTCACGATCACCATAATCCACAACAATGTGAGTACCAGGACAAATAAGTTCAAATAGCAACGTTACCTCATCCGGTAATTCAGTCAGATCATATTTCTTCAGATATTCTGTAGCCCAAAGAGCACCGGTACTCTTGAATGATCCCCTTGTAGCAATACGATGTTGCCCGCCATCTCGGTATAATATTCCAAGCCATCCATCATATTTCTTGAAAATCCTAAAACCGTTTTTCCATGGAAGATTCCGTTCCTGGGTTTCTATTCGCTGATCCATATTGAAAAACTTAGGAAATGGTCTACTAATTATTTCACCGGTTTTTCTATTATAAATAATACCTCTGCTATTTAGAGTAATATCGTTCCACGTTTTACACCAATTGACATAGGAATATATACGCAAATTCCCGTAATCATCACACCTTAGCACTCTTTCTTCTACAAGCTTATCTCGTTCTTCAATGAAATCGTATTTCATATCTTTCTCCTATGGGTAGGGCAGGATTCGAACCTGCAAGTCTCCTAAGAGAATAGAGGTTATAGCCCTACGGGCCACCAGTTGCCCAACCTACCCTTCGACACAAAATTCAGGACAATCAAAAAAGATTTCCATCCCATACATTTTCATTCCCATCTTGCGAACGCCAACATCAAGTATATCGTATACTTGCTCGTCATTGTCCTGAGAAATATAATGACAAATAATAAAAGCAGTAAATCTACCCTCTGCTTCAGCGTTCAATAAAATTCTATTTGGTAGCTTACCGTGTAATTCATAGTATCTACTACGCATCCGCTGGATATCGTATCGTATACTAATGTTGTATGTATATCTTTCGGCCATTTGGTGTCTTCTACTTATCTCATTAATCTGTTTTAATGCTTCTTCTTGTGTTGCCATCTAAATCTCCACTGCGATTTCTTTTTTCTACCAATTCTAGTTTACTTTGTATGTATTTTAGATTACCTCCGCTGGGGGTCGAACCCAGACGTTACGGGATTTTAAATCCCGCTCCTCTGCCAATTGGGATACGGAGGCTATAGACGTCCAAGTTGCTTTTCCCTTCCCCAACTTGCCCCACACGAACGACCACAAAATGGGCCAGCTTTTTTTTGTTGTATCTGATTATGTCTAATGTCTCTATCAGTGCGTTCAAATTTATTACCACACCACGGACAAATATAATTATGTGTTGGTGCTGGTGGTTGATGGTCACGACAATGTTCTGCCTCGGTTTTAGCTTCTAGGTTTTCAAGTCTATTGTCTGATCTGTTCCCATTTATATGGTGAATATGTGTAGTAGATGGTAAACGACCATATTTATGTTCATAAATATATCTATGCCACGTAATACCGCGAATAGTCCCATCTGCATATTTGACCATACACATCTTATATCCATGTTTGTAAGGTCCAGTTGGTCCGCTTCTTAAAATTGGTTTATCATCGATCATAACCACTTTAATTTCTCGTCGCCACAAGGCCAAATCTACTAAGCTTACATCGGATAATGTTTGTCTTCGTATTTTTCTACAAAACCCACTAAAGTCATCATAGATGACCCTTGATCTTTTGTAAGTTCTCTTATCGACATAAGACAATCAATTATTTCCAATGCTTGTTCGTATTGATTTTCATTATGTACTCCATGTTCAAATAAACGTTGCAATATATCAATTTGCTCGTTTGTCATCATTTATTTTTCCTTTAACTACCCCAGTAGGATTCGAACCTACACGCCACAAGGGCAACCGGGCTTAAACCGGTTATGTCTGCCTTTCCATCATGGGGGCTATAGCCATCCCAATTTCTTATCACCACAAAGTATATCCATTGTTTCTCCGCATGGATGACACTTACCACAATGCCAATCATCAAAATTAGGTGGATTACAATGTCTTCGTTTTCTTCGATGAACCCATGAACACCACAGCCATCTATACAAAAATCTTGTAATACGTTTAAATCTATTATCTCCAAATTCCATCATTCGCCTCCATTGGAGAGAGTGAGAATCGAACTCACCACACGGACCTTGCAAGGGTCCATCGCCCCCTTGGAACATGCCTCCCCTATTCATCCCACTGTTCAAATTTTCTATCACCACATCTGATACATTCCCATCCACTAGTGGTAGATGAATGATTCTCAATTCCATACCCATCATATCCCCATGATTTTCGATGGAGACAAATATAATTACATCCTATTAGCCAACAAACAAATTTACGTATCATTTTACCCATGTTTTATCTCCAACTTACGGAACGGGAGTCGAACCCGTGACCTAGCGGTTAACAGCCGCTCGCTCTGTCCACTGAGCTACCCGCAAGATTCTGACTGGCAGGATTCGAACCTACGATCTCCTGGTCCCAGGCCAGGCGCGGTACCAAGCTCCGCTACAGTCAGTGTTTTCTTTTAATAACAAACAATGGAATTCGCCAATATGAACATTCCGAGTTTATCATTACTAATCTAATTCCACAATTCCAACAAAAACGTTGTTCCCACTCAAAACTCCACCACTTCTTTTTAACACGAATTGGTGTTCTATGGTTAAATTTTGTGTGGCATTTAGGGCACATTGTCACTAATCACCTCTACTTCAATTCCACGTTTTTTGCTTCTGTCACTGTATGTTTCGTACCTTTAGACTTTCTAATATCATTGTGAAAAGCAATTACTAACTTAGGTCCCGTATTAAGCATCTTGATATTCCTTATGGGTCCGGCACTTTTGCCATATTTATTCCAATTTGCATAAAACCCAACAACATCAAGTCCTATTTCTCTAGCAATATTCTTAGCCAAAATGTCTGCCCCATCACATTCTCCCTGGACAATAATGGTATCAGAAGGAAGCTTCAGTAATCTTCTTTCAATAACATCTATATTTAACCACTTACGATCTCCGCATACGACGACCTTCATGAATCTTCATTCCAAACTGGATCAAACTGAAAAACATCATCAGCTAATTCAGCCAACAATTCTGGTGCCTCTAGTTGTGGATCATCATTTTGAATACAACATTCACCATTAAAACACTCTAGTCGCAGAAAAAAATCCAAAACCTTCTCAAAAACAACATCTCTTGTATTTTTGTCGTCTTTATATGTGACTGTCCCAGTACTCGTTGCCTTGATTACCATAGTCCTATACTCCAACAAAAAACCTGTGATTTCTCACAGGCCAAAGTCTCTACCAAATAAAACCGACAGACCCTAGCCCGCATCACCACCAGGTGCGCATGGATTGAGTGCGGCTAACAAGCTGTTCGGTATATATTGTCTGCACTTTGTTCGCATGAGTCGTTCCTCCTACAGTACTATTATACCCCAAACCCCACGGCTTGTTGCAATAAAAATAAAAAATTTATGATTTTGACTTATTTCTCTGTCTATATTGATAAGTATTCCACCAATGCCGAAGTCTTTTGGCAGTTCTTTCTACTTCACAGACCATTTCTTCATCAATCTTATCCTTAGACCCGATAATTCCAGTATCACAACCACCGGTACAAGATATAATGATATTGGCAGCTCTTAATTGACGATTCCTATATTCCGCTGCTTCCCTTTGGAAAGTAATTTCCTTTTGTAATGTCTTTACCTTTTCCTCTAAATCATAGATATGACATGCCCTACCTATCGCCTTATTACTAATAACATGTCGTTTTAAGAGTGCTTCAGCCAATCGACATCTTTCTTCCCAATAAATTTCTTTCATTACTGAATTCTGATGATATCTATACGCAGGATTGGTTTGTTCGTGTCCTTCCATTAGATAGTGGCTCTCCTATTTAATTCATCTGGGCCAAGTTTTCTTTCTTTTCTCAATCTATTTATAGCCTTTGCAACCCTTTTACCAGCACGTGCTAATTCACCTTTGCGATCCAGTTCTTTGAGACCCTTTACTATTTCTTCAGAAATTCTTTTTACAGTTTCTGGATCATTATCGCAATAGCTACAAATAACTGGTCCACCCATATTCAAATTATCTGCGGGATCACCACACGAAATACACACTTTTCCCCTTAATTTTGACATTTGTCTTTTAGAAAGTCTGGTACTCATTCCAACACCCTGGCATAAAATTACTTCATCTACAAGTTGTACTTCTTTAAGAAGAAATGGTTCAAGACCATATTGATCATATCCTGCTTGTAAAGCATTTTCGTAATTACCACAGAAATCGTGTACAGTAGTTCCTTTAACTAGAGCAATCTTGCCAGCATGATGTTCAAACCACTCTTCTCGGTGTTCATCAAAATAATTCAATTCAATACTTAACACACATTTTTGTTCATGATCATTATATCGACATATAGCAATATTTTTCTGACAAGATGGACATTGCCGACAACACGCCACACAATGCATTCTTGTTACACCTTCTGGTGGATTATGACATCCACAGATACACTCATCTGAAGTATTCATACAATATATCCTAACTTATGGCAAAAGAATATCTTTTATAACCTCATCTGATTCATTTGTAATAGACAATTTCATACCATCACCCTTTTTGTTATTAAGACAATCCGCATTTAATATGCTAATAAGATATTCATATGTAGCGAATGCTCGTCTAATTATTTCATCTTTGGTCACGTTGCGATTTCTAGAAAGTTTTTCAAGCAAGACTTCAGCCTTGTCTCCAAAAGTTATTGTGTATGTGTGTTTTGCCATTATTTTCCTCTCTGGTGGTTTTCTAGGTCTCGAAGTACAAGCAAGACACAAAAGGGCAGTAGCGGCCATTACAGCAATTATTAGACCCCTTCTATGGTCCATTCATGGCATCTGTAAATCCGTCCTCAAACTTATCTGAGTTATCACGGAAAAGTTCCCAGCATACATCCATGTCACCAACGCATGCAGAAACATCCCAACCCCCTACGTCACTAACTGCTTTTTCAAGTAACTTACATCCACTACACCCAAACAAACAAACAGCTAAAACTATTGTACATAAAATTTTACTCATTGCTTATTCCTTTCCAGCTCCTGCCAATGTTTATATCTGTTATAGTACTCTTTTTAACATTAAACCTGTCTGCAATTATTCGATGCGAGTATTGAACTCCTGAATCACCATTTCTTCCAGATTTTAATAATCGTCTGATTAAAAATACTTGTTGTGGTGTTAATTTGAAATTTCCACCGGAACTAGGATTACCGTGTAACTTACGATCTTTTTGGTTCTCTGATTTTGTTCCCCATAGTAAATTATCTAATCTATTATTTAGCTTATTGCCATCTAGATGTCGTCCTTCCATCTTTGGTTTACGAGGACCAATAAAATTTTCTAGTACCAATTGATGAATCCTTTTATGGGTGGTATAACCTTTTGTACACAAATCTATCCTCATATAACCAGTTTTATTATCCATCCACGGATTCAGAGTTTTATATCCTAATAAAGTATTTTCCCAAAATCTTTTAATACGACCATAGGTAGATATTTGATATATGCCCTCAAATCCAGAGACATCTTTCCAAATCTCATACATAATTATTTTTACCTTTTAAACTGACATTTTTAGGTTTTTTGAATGGTGGAAATCTGCGATAGATTTCTCCTGCCGTTATTTTATGAAGTTCTTCCAACCAGGCATTTTCGACCTCTGGAGTCCAAACATTTGGACTACCGATAGAGTCAAGTACTACCTGATCGGGTGGATCAACTTTTACTTGTTCTCGCTCTTTCTCTTGGGTTCGTTGTCGCTGCTTTTTCTTTTTTGAACTCTGACTCATTGCTTATATCTCCTTATTCTTATACACACCACTTAGGTAACGGGCAATCTTTGTGTATTTTTCTTTTTAAAACAATTTCTTGTGTTAATCTGCCACCAGGACCAAAAGGATGTCTACATGAATATCTTGCATCTCCGCGAGCGTGCGGACTGTCTTCAAAGTGATTACATTCTTCACATGTTGTTATTTCTTTCATTTCGATCCGTATATCTAGCATTATGATCTATCATCTCCGCTATGTTTTATAGATTTAATAACAAGAGCAATATCCAAGGATGGAAATGGTATCTTAACAGCATGCGGAAGCGCACGAATTATATTGTCAGCACCGGCAGGATTACATGAATGCACCACACACGGAGTCGTCTTGTTTTGGGTGAACGAAGCTATGAATTCAGCCAATTGATAACCAGTACCTCCACTGAAAGAATCAACCATTTCTTCACCACCAAGATCATGGTCCAGGAAAAGCAAATCATATTTATTCGCTACAACGAAACTGGTGCCGTCTTCAAGTGTTTCAGCATGATCTATTTCGTGTCCAATAAGTTCTCTCCTAAATTTAACCATACGTTTTAGATTATCTTCTAAAATGAAAATTCGCATTATTCCTCCTAAGATGTCACATCCTTAACAACTTCTGCTAAAGCATCCATCCTTCTACGAGAGACCACTACAGACATCTGCTGTTTGTCGCTATTTATTGCGTTGGTATAATCGGTCGCACTCAACAAATTTTTTGCCCATTCTATCAAATTCTCTCGTTCATTCCAGATACAAGACGGGCATCGCCAACCGGTGCTGTGACAATGAAGTCCAACGACACCCCCACAGCGGTCACATTTGATTTTCATTGTTTACTCCTAAAATCCACACATAGCCTCATATTCAGCCCAAACAGCAGTTCTAAATTTTTTGGTTAGTGATTGTAAACTATGGGCTAGAGCCTTCTTCCTTCCGATAGACCTACGAAAATTATCGTCAGAATGACAAATTGATATTCCGGTATAAACCAAATTACCATTTAAAACAGTGGTTGCCGTAGTATATCTGCGATTTCCATCTACACAATGGCCAATCATTTTTTCAGTATCTTCTGGTTCAAACAGACCATGATGGAATCGTATTTCTACACTATCTTTATCAAGTGTTACTCTCAACATTGTATATCTCCATTCTGTTTAATCTTCTCATCCTCATAGGGTGCCATAATCCTTCTGCGGAATTCAGCTTGAGCCTCAGACAGGGCAGAAGAAACAACTGCCATCCTAGCATAATTATGTTTGCCACCAGATTGTTCGTTACATAAAAGTTTCGCAAGACGAAACAGGATATAATTAAGATGACCAGATATTCGATCGTTATCCATTGTATTTAAATTTGTAAATAAATTATTAATACAAGGATCATGTTGTTCACGTTCTTCTTTGGAAATGTACGGCATAGTATCTCCTAGCTCTTACTCAAGTATCTACATCCAACGACTTTTAATTGAACACGACCAATCTTAGGGTCTGTGCGCTCATGTGTGGGCTTTACAACAACCCCTTCCCGATAATGATTTGCTCCAGGGTAACTTGAATCATCTTCGGCAAATTCAAGTATTGTTTCTTTATCAAATGGACCACGATATACAAGTGGCACCCAGGGTAATGGGGCACCTATTTTATGAGCCTCATCAAAATCAAGCCATTTATTTCCCTTGAGAATGTCGAAAGCAGCAAAGAAAATCTCACCTCCGGTTGATCCATACTTTAAAGTTTGGACAGAGCCGAACACTTCTCCGTAGACCACTAAATCCTGATGGTGTCTTAACCATGCTTCTAAAGCGGTGTTTAATTTTAGAACTTTCCACCACAAATTATTTGAGTCTTCCTTTTTCCAAAATTTACGAGACCCACAATATATTACATCATCTATACAAACAAAACGTGCGTTACAATTATGGATCAATACGCCGTTTGCGAAATAATTGTGAGTATCAGTTTCTATATCATATTTTTGTCTATTTTCTTCTATTTGTTTTACTTCTGTTACATACTGCTCAACGCACATTGATTTATAGGTATTGTTGCTATTTGGCATCCATCCTTTATGACCACAATAACGTTCCGGTAACTTATATTGCATCGTTTTGGGAATATATGGTGCTATAATAAGAAATAATTTTTCTGAGTCATCCGAATTAAGTCTAAGTCGCCAACCAGATGTTTGATATTTAGTAGCGCGTATATCAAACTTAGCAAGAGCCAGTATTAGATTATCAACGCTTTCCTCTGAAAATCCATTGGTTGCAAATAATGCTCTATCCTCTTGTTCATCATTATGTGAAAGACTACCATCATCCATATACCAAAACGCCAAACCTATCGGCCCAAGTTTTTGCACAACAGAAATCGGCACTTCTTTATGTCCATCGTGAAACCAATCTTCAAATAAATCTTTAATAAATGCTGTAGAAATAGTTCTGCTCCTAACCATCGTTGTGCCATAGCCACTTATGCATTCAGTTTGTCTATTGCCGCATATATCACCAAAAGCTTGTTCGGTCCATGACAAATATTTTTCATGTTCAATTTTATGCCCAAATCCAACAGAACCGGCATATTCATTACCGCTATAACTTCCATCTCCTAACATTTTGCCAATTAAAACCTGTTCTTGTAATGGCGTCAAATCCAATTCTGATCTAATTAATCTTATTTTATCGTATGGTTCAATATTGCTAGCTTCGGTATAACAATTTTTATTGTCAATAAAAACTTTATGATTAGGAGTACACTTTAAAGAGCCAAAATAACTGCCACGACCAGCTCTGTGTCTGTCAAATCGGATTCTGAGCCATCGATCTCCTAAGCCATTCTTGTAAACCTTCCTTACTTTGGTTGACGTTACTTTGCCAGAGGCAAAATCATATCCCAAAACTTCTCCGTCGTAATTTTCATCGACCAATTCTTTCATTCTACGTCTCTTGCCATTTGGTAAAGAAATCCTGGCATGGGAATTTACACAACCGTGGATTTTTTCGGTAACAATAACCTCTTCACCATGACTAAACAATTTAGAGTATTTGCGAAAATTCAATACATCATACACTGGAGTAAATAAACCAGATTTAGATGTTTCTTTTGGTTTAGGTAGACTAACATTGTCTCCGCCGGTTTTAAAATTACCACTAACTTGTGGTTCGTAATGAACAATTCCTAGTTGTTCCATACAATCATCGCCAATCTTAACTCCATCTGGTGCTGGAATCAATAGACCAACAGACCATTCACCCCTAAGCTTTCTAGCTTTAATTCTACGATGTTTACCAAGAAACTCAAAATCTTTGGTTTCTGGCACTATACTGTCAGGAGGGATGTAAACCGCTAAATCGCCATCTTTCCAATCTTCGGTACGAACGGCGCATTGGAAATCACCAACCATAACCAAACTCAACGTATCTGCATTAGGATGGGACGTAAGTTTTATTTCAACTACATCGCATGTATATTCGGCTATATTAAACATTATATTCTATCCTTCCTCATTGATTCTATAAGCCTATGAACAGCAAATTGTATAGCCACTGGTCCGTATATAGGACTCCCATTTATCCGTAAGATAAGTGGTCCCGATGTTGGTAGACTAGCAAAGTCTATTCCGGCCTGTCTCATTTGGTCCGCCAAGTCTTGACCCTCCGGTTCACGTCTGTTAATAAAATATTTGATTTCAGTCACTATTCCGCATCTCCTGCATTAAATTTACGATCTTTTCTATCTGGATTTAAAACTGGGTCTACCCAAGGCGACGTACGAGGTCGTGGTGGTGGATCACGCTTAACATCGGCTTCGTGCGGAGATTTCATTGGAAGCACAGTCAATGTAGGCGACTTAATACGATCAAGTTCATCCAACACATATTTAAGAACAACACACAACTCACCGACCAACACCTTTGGGTGCAACTTAGCCGTAGATTTACTTATAGTGTCTAACTTTGCTTTCGCTTGTTTCATGTTCATTTTCACTCCAAACTGCCACGTATAGCATTTCACGATATCTACCATTATAATCGAGTCCATATCCCACAACGAATCTATCAAGAATATCAAATCCAACAAAATCAGCTTTTATACCACTTGATGCTTTCCCTGGCTTCCGCAACAACACAGCAGTTTTGATATTTTCTGGATACGCCCACAAATACTTTTTTATCATCCTCAATGTCTTACCAGTATCTAATATATCATCAATTAACAATATGTTAGCATTCCGTAGATTTTTTGTTGGTTTAGTAATAATTTTAGGTTCTTGTGCTACAATTGTTTTTCCTGGATACGTTGATACTCTAATAAAATCAAGTTCTGTACGAATTGATAACTTCCTCACAAGATCGACCATAAAGAACATAGCACCAGTCAATACACCTATAACAACAACTGGTTCTTCTGAATTCTTATACCATTCTTGCTTCAAATAGTATTCGTCAATTTCCGAAGCCATTTCAGAAATTCTGGTTTGTAGACGATTTTCACTAATCAATGTTTTCATTATTACATACAATCAAAAGTTGATTCATCGTACCCGTGTTCGCCAGGATCATAACCCCAACCACCATCATCACCACAACAATCACATATTTGCACATCATGTGTTTCCGAATCTTGTTCCTCTATCCACTTTAATATAGCAACAATATCTTCATCAAAGACTTCTGATGGTATCTGATCAGCATTAAGAAACCCTGTTCCTTCACATCTTGTACAATGAATACCCATTGTTTGTTTTCCTTCAATGGAGATGCGGAGAATCGAACTCCGGTCCAGAAATTATTCCAATTATGCCTCTACGTATATAGTCAGTTCTTTAATTCTCGGAGCCACGAACGCCAACTAACAGGCTTTTGCTTTTCCACACCCGACTATTGCTTCACTCCGATCCGGTCAGATATCAGATCATCGCTAGCCCACTATCGTCGTCGCACAGAGTAGTAGGCATTCTCTGATTGACGGGCTGCTTACGCAGCTAGTTTAAAACTAGATTCGCCGTTTAAAGCATTTTGCCAGTTGTTTTACGAGGCCAACTGACAACCTCGATACGCCACATAACCTTCTTTAATCCTGTCGATACCTTTCATCCCCTCTTCTTATCGCTGGGCTCACCCCAGCCCGCATATACAATCCCATCTAGTATCATATACTTGCTCTACTGTTGTAATGGTCCTTTCTTCGTCTTGCCAAAAGATTTCTCCACAATGTGGACATTTAACAGATGCAGAAACCTTGGCAGTCTCGGTCCTTCTTTTAGTACTGCTACTCATTAGGATTTCTCAAACGGAACAATCACACCCTGAAGTGTTACAAATGCCAAACACTTCCCTTCAGCATTCTCGAACCAACCCATCCAACCAACATTTTTCGGATTTTTATACAACTTCAACATATCTTCACCTTTCCATCTTCAAGAGTTCCTATTACAAATTTAGTTATTTTTTCTCCAGAATTATCCATTACCATTACAATCACCTTGCCGTCTTCGTCGAATAACCCATTTATAAGACCAAGCGGTCTCATACCACCAACAGAAGAGAAGTGATGTTTTTAGCAATTACCTGAATAGTGGGGTGGTCACAAACTTGTGTATTGACAGTAATCTGCCATTTAAAAAATATATTGGTAGCCTTCGGATCAGCTTCCAACAATTCATTCAATACTTTCACTGCATTTTTAATCATTGAAAGACTCCTTAGCAATATCAATCCCTTCCCAATTATCTACCCCAGCACTTTCTAATGCTTGCAACCATTTTTGATCTTTGATCAACTGATCATACTCCTTTTTTGTTATTGAAATCAAATTGGTATTCTCGCACATCTTATCATCACTCATCATATTATTTCTCTTTCGATTTAATATCAATTTAACAATTTATTAATTGTTTGTATTGATTTGGATACAAAAATATCCTTATATTTGGGTCCGGCCAATTTGGACCCGACTCGGGACCAACCCAAATAACATTTGCACCATTAGGTCCAAAAAAACGACCACAAAGCGGCTCTTCCGTAATAATCCATTCTTTCCCAAAATATTTACTTAATGCTGGATCAGTAATAATAATCTTTGTTTCAGGTTGAGCTAATTTTACAATTTTCATATATTCTCTCCTCTTAGTACGGGATAGGTGGGAGTCGAACCCACGACTGCCAAAGGCCGCTCTGTCCACTGAGCGTACTATCCCTAGACAATCATATAGATTGTCCTATCTTATTATACGTCCAACCAACACACGTGTTCCACAAAATCAACAAAAAAGCGGGGGCCATTTTCCAGACCCCCGATTACTAAGGTAGAGAACTCCGCGCAAGGATGACGTACTTTGACGCCTGCTCACTGCTTTCGTTCATATAGATTATACACATTTATCTTCAACCTGTGACAAAAAATCTTCTGGGGACATAAATACTATTTCCAACTTGCGAGCCTTAATAGCCTTTGACGATGTGCTTTCCATATCTGCTATTACCAGGATGGTCGTATTCGGGCCAACTGAACTACTAATTGAAGCCCCGGCAGATTCCGCTAAAGCGGTCATTTCTGGGCGTGTTTTTGGAGATTTGCCAGTAAAGCAGATTATATCTCCATCGAAAATTCCTTTCCTATCTTGAGTATCCAGTTGATTCTCGAAACACAGAAAAGAAGCCGAATCTTCTATTTCTTGACGATATTCCATTAGATATTTACAAAAATCTCTAGCTCTTGTTTCTCCAAAACCTTCGCACCTAGCAACTAAATTGTCTTTCAGCATAAAAATATCACTAAGTATCAATTCGTTTCCAAAATTTGGACAATCACCCAACCAATTACATAAGTCAGTAGCTAAAGACCTACCCACACCCTTGATACCTATAGAACCCAAGAATTCCGGCAAAGAAACCGATTTGGATTTTTCCAAAGAATCCATTATTTTCTTCGCTCGTTTTTCTCCAAGAACTCCATTCTTAATCTTAACATTAGCCCATTCGTATTCTCTCATATCATATAAATCATAAATACACTGAATACCAGCAGCCTTAATAATACCAACTCCAAGGTTCAAAATATTCCTCTTCTTAATCCACGTCATAACACGACTCAGAGCTTGGCCTTTACATTCATCATTGGTGCAAAAAAGCCTAGCCCCATCTTTTTTTGTCTTGCTTCCACATTCTGGACATTCAAGTGGAGCAAAAACAAGCTTTCTGCCATCACCCTTTCTAACACGTCTAGACAATTTTGGAATAACATCTCCGGCCCTAATAACTTCTACCATATCACCAATACATATATTTAGTCTTTCTATTTCATCCATATTGCATAGTGTAACACGCTTTATCGTAGTACCACCAACTACCACTGGATCAACTTCACCAACAGGAGTCAAAGCGCCAGTATGGCCAACTTGCCATGTAATATCCCTCAAAACAGTTTCACCACCACGGGGTTTAAATTTGATAGCTATCTGGCCCTTTGGACGACCATCTTTGCTACCCATTTCCTCAGACTTAGTACGATCATTTATTTTCGCAACAATCCCATCTATTTCATAAGGAAGTTGATTACGGTAATTTTCCTCTAGCCGACAATATGAGACAAGCTGGGTGGGGGAACTGGATATCATATAAAGGGGTATAGAAAACCATCGAGATAATACATCCAAAACACCAAATTCTGTTTTCATGTTCTGTTCTGTCGTATCTACTAGAGCATCGAATGCATAAAATCTAAGATGTTCAGCATTCCGTCCATCGTGACGACGGAGTGTCCCAGCAGCAGAGTTACGAGGATTGGCATCACCTTTAAAATATTTTAACCAATCATCAATATGAATCAAACACTCACATCTAACCGAAACTATAGATGGGTCGATTTTCAGTGGGACATGTGGTGAAAGAATAACGTTTCTGGTAACATCTTCTCCAATTTCACCATCGCCACGAGTGATGGCCTGTACGAAGACACCTTTCTCGTAAATCAGTTCTACCGATGAACCATCTAACTTATGAGAAAGACAAATGCCTGGCTGATCATCTGGTATCCACTTTGTAAATTCTTGTTCGTTATTGGCGTTAGAAAGGCTTCCCATAAGAATTTTGTGTTTAACCTTTAGGGTTCCAGGAATAGGTACTCCCATAACATGCTTAAGAAATGGATTGTTTGGATCATCCTTACGTAATTGAATAATAGATGCGTCAAACTCAGCATCGGTCATAATTGGCTTGCCACTATAATAAGCCAAACTGGCTTTCATAAGTTGACTAATCTTCTTCATTATTCATCATCCCACCTAGTGGTTCGTGTTTATCGGACTCCAGCCATTCTTCTCTATCTGGATCATCTTCATCTGTAAGAACTCTAGCTAATTCAACTTGGGAATATCCTACCGTACCTATTTCGAGTTCCACTATTTTGTCATCTGCTCCATCTACATAATCCCAGGGACCAAAAACATCCCACTGCCCATCATCTTCTCTTTGTGCTACTACGAAATAGATCATTATTTCAATCTTCTTTTTATAACAGTTTCTATCGCAGACAAATGTTTAATCACTATGTTACCTACTCTATGTTCCAAAAGAAAGAAATTCTTATTAGCGGCACAGATAGATTCAAAATGATGCATTATTTCAATATCTGGAAGATAACCAGAAGCACCAATATCTACCGAAGTCTTGAACTGTTTATTGTTTCGTACATGAGAACCCTTATAAATACATCTAATCGATGATTCAATGTCTTCTCCAGACTCTTCAAATTCTATAACGAAACATTCATCATTAACAGATAGATTATGTCCGTCTTGTGTTGATATCATTCTCTTTCCTCTCATCCTTTAGTAATATCAATTCTAATAAGTCTATCCAAAGACACTATCATTCTAGACAGTCTAAGTGTTCAATTATAGAATCATTGTCGTCAATTAATTCTGCCGACCAATTAGAAAATTCCCGATCTATAGGTTCGGCATCGCCGTAGTCTTCACCTAAACAATTATCTATTCCTTGATCTCCATTCTTTTTTGCTAAATTTAATCTATTTCTAAATCCTTTTAATCCTTCATCTGATAATTCAATTATTTCATCATAATCAAAACGAGCATGGCCGCAAATACGAATGCGATTTTTTTGTTCCACGATAATTCTCCATCACTGTAAATTATTATTTATCCAAAAACACTATCAAGATTTTTGTCTGTTCTTCGTTTGGCTCCGGCCATGAGGTCTTTATCTGGATTTGAAATACATTCAGGTTTAACGCTAGACACAACAGTTGGGATTGAAGTAGTAGAAATAGATTGCATTACTGCTTTTATTTCATCAGATAAGTTTTTAGCAGTTTCTCTTCCTAGTAGTGCTACAAGACCAGAATTATTTTTGGGCGGACGTTTATGTCCTATTCGGACGAAATTTACAGATTCCCAATTGACCTTATACGAAATTCCTTCTTTTGATCCAAAATCGATAACTAAATCTACACCAGGATGATCTTGTAGAATAATTGCTAAACTAAGAGCGGCTTTCTCTGTAATGGTAAACCGTGCAACATATCTTTCAGCAATATCTATACGTATATAACCCTTGTATGGAATGACGTTGAACTTGATCATATTGATTTATCCTTACTATATGCCTCTAAAGCAAAACTAATCAACGTGTCTTTATCAAGAAAAAATCGTCCCTCAAAATATTGTTTAGCAAGCATTGACGGCAACCAATGAATATCATCTTCCCACATTTCGTTATAAGGTATAGAATCAATAGGTGTCCATAGAGGTATAGCTTCATCTGTTTCTTGAGGACTGCCAATACATCCGTTAGCGGTGAAAACATTCACAGACATTGAAAAACCATCAACAAATTGAAATCGCAAGAACCCGGCTTCTTCTACACAAGTTGGTGTTATTCGTAATTCCTCCTGAACCTCTCTAATGGCTGCTTGGAATGAGATTTCATTCTTTTCAATCTTACCTCCAGGACCATTTATTTTACCTTTACCTAAACCTCTTTTTTTGCGAATTAGTAAAATCTCATTACCGCATACAATAAAAAGAAGTGTTGCCCGTTCTTTGGGTATCCAGTTGGTCCAGTCTGTGTTGTCGAATTGTTTCATCATTTTCTCCACTCTATTATACGAGTGACAGATAGGTGTGTTCCAGGAAAATTAAAAAACATAGTCCAAAAACTAACCGTGAGGTTCAGAATTGTCAAAATCATATGGGACTAACGGTAGCTTACCAATCACCATCATATATATATCGTGTTTTTATTGTAAACGCCCTATTGGGTGGAACAGGCTTATATTCTAATTCATCATTTTTCAGTTCCTTTTTAATCTGATGAATACATTTGCCATTATTAACATGTTTGCTCCAATTACAATTGTGACATAAAATCTGCAAATCAGAGGGAAATTTATTTTTAATAACTTGACGATAAAATGAAATACCACCAGTACGTCCTTGTCGTCTATTTTTATATCCATCATTATTAATATGATCAATAGCTAAAAAGTCAACTTCACCTTCACCACAGCAGGTGCATTTATTCCCATATGCCTTCAAAATCTGTAACTTAATAGATAAATCTAATTTTCCTCTTTTTATTGAACAATTTTCGCATTGTTTCAATCCTGGTATTATTTTGTCTTTACCACATCTAGAACATAAACCATTAGCAAGTTTTTTGGTTCTCCACTTTTCCAACCTACTATAATAAGCATTTCTGCATTGTTCACAAAGCTTCTTGCCAGAAATAGGTTTATTTTTCCCACAATCACTACATAATCCAGCATTAACTTTTTGTAGTCGCCATTCCCTATCTCTCTTCCTTTGTGAAAGATGTTGTGCATCCTTATGCTTCTTACAATATTGAGAACCATCAATATTTTTATCGGAACAATCTACGCATAAACCATTATTTTTGTGTGTTTTACGATGTTTCTTAGTTCTTCGTCTAGCATTGGCAGCACATTCTTCACAAGTCTTATAATTATTTCTAGATTTATTACCACAACAGACACATAGGTTATTGTCTATACGATATTGTATCGTTTCTGGTTTAAGAGACATATCAATTCCTCCTACATACATTATACGTTATACCCAGAAGTTTGTTCCATAAGAAATAAAAAAATCGGGACGGTCCGAAAACCATCCCGATTCATTGATTATAATTTGTTAGAAAGCTTATGTAGCAAGACCGGCGGGGTCTTGAGTATGCGTAATTTTCAAAGAATTAAAATTCGAATAGTTATAGGACACGACAACGTTTCCACCGCCGCTATCACCCCCACCGTAGGTCACAGACGCCAGTTTATTCTTGGTACCGAGATTTAGTCTTGTTCCTTCTTCTACCCATACGAAAATCTTTTGATTAGTAAGATTGCTCCCACCAACCGGGTCTGCCAAAGCGTCAATCAAGTCACCTTCGGATGATGTAGTATCAATCACACATGTTACTTCAGTTGGGAATGAAACAAATCTATGGTATGGTCCTCTTCGGCCAAGCTCAAACAATTCTTCACGACCAAGGTCTGTAGAAACGGTGACTGTTTGCAGGTGGGCTGAATAAGAATCTCCAGACACTAAATTCCATCCACTAGCATCGATACCATCTATTTCGGTTGGCCAAATACTACCGCTTGTACCTGTAATAGCACCATCTGAAGCCATGGAACAACCAGAACCCATTAGGATATTTTCACGCTGTGCGACACCACCAGATGCAGACAAAGACAGAGGTTCGTCAGCGCCGTCAAAAACAGATGGTGCAAAGTGATTCAGACCGCTAGCCACCCATTCTTTGTTGTTTCCTACTAATGTTGCATCTTCTGTTGAACTTCCTTCAACATTTAACGTGTAGGTCAATGCTGAAACATACAGCCCAGACATACCAACCGATTGTAGTGGTACACCAGATGCATTGTCAAACGTATCTGGATAAATATTGAGAGCACCAAAGCATCTCTCATTTGAACGTCCAACTAAGGTTGCAGATGTTGCACTTGGTGTAGCAAGATGATACAGTAACGGATATCCATCAAGCACCTTCTGAGCTGTCAATTCTATATCAGGAATACCCTCAACGTTTTCAAAAAGTTCCAACTGACCCAATTCGAATATCTGCTCAAGATTGAACGTAGTATTCAACCCAACACTCTGCACACCATGTACAGTTACAAACCCAGACGGATGCGTTCCAGAACCCGCATGTAATGCACCAGCATCCAACGGACACAGTGTATCATGCGGGGCGAACCCAATAGCCTGAATGGCGTAAAATATTCTATTCTGTGGCACTTTAATCATTCTCCTTCCATTTTAACTATCCGAAACTTATCCACTATTATCTTATACACAAAAGAGACCTATTTTGAACTTTCTCTGGTATCCATAAACTAATCATTTGATATTTTTCATATTTTCTCTGCAACGATATACAAGAATTATCATATAATCGTTTTGTTACAATTTTAGCTGTTGTACATCCATATCTTACTTCACAGAAGTTCTTCTTTTTATTCCTCTGATAGGTCGTAGTTGATAATTTTCCAACAAAATCAACAAAATCTGAAACAATAGATATAGTTCCACACAAACCTACTATTGGATATCCATCCTTGCTGAATGTCACCCACCCATCACCATCAATCATTCCCCTCCAAAAATGTCGATTGTTCTTAAGCTGTCCGGGTACCTTAGCTATCTTACTTTTCCTAAGAACTATGCCATATTCGGCTAGTTTTTCGACAATCCGATTTGAATAAAAGCTGACAAATACGCCACCCTTATTATAATATAATTTCTTATTAGAACCAATAAACTTTTTAAATTTTTCTAAATGCTCCCAATCCTTCTCTGCCAGTCCTAAATTAAGCTGTCTGGACCTTTTCTTTGGATGATAAACATTGCCGTCAGCGAGCAGAAATCCAATCCAATAAGCACTCTCTTCATTAATGGTATCAAATACATCTTCTTTTATTTGGTTCGTTCTTTTGGCGTTGCTGCGATTTCTAATAAAAACACCACGCCTCTTGATCAAAGATGTAATCGTCACATCAGCAACACCATATTCAAATCCCAACTGCCTGGATGATTTTCCTCCCTCGTATTTCTCAACTATTTCCTGTACGACAATATCTCCTGGATTCCACCGATCCGACCTCTCTTTTCTGTCCTGCATAAGCTTTCCCTCCCTGTATTACTTATACACCAATTCTATGCAATTCAGGCTATATATTTCCAAAATCTATCTCTGTCTCCCAAATGACACGAGCCCTAAATAATTGAGAATTTAGTGAATTAATTGTTGCTGAATTGCTCTCTATAACCCTCAAACGCTTCCACGGATTAGAAGACACCATATTTGGCCAATTAGTTACTCCTGAAACTATATCGCCATATTCATCAAATGGAAAAGTTATATTATTTAAATCAGCCATCCAAAAAGTAGTTCGACTCTGATAATCAAGCCAGTCCATTAATAAATTCCTGTCCTGTGGATTATCCGCAAAAACATGAAAAGTCACATACCTTGTTTTTATCTGTCCCCCACCAAGCTGCAAACCTCGCTGTTTCCCACTACTCACTTCTATAAAAATACTTGGTAACCAAATCTGGTGTTCTCTGGTTGGGGTGCCAGACGGAGAAGAGTCTGTTAAAAATTCCTCCAATGAATTAAGCATCATAACTCGAAATTCAGGATTATCTGCAAATCCAACATGTACTGATCTACGAGAATATTCTGCTCGGATATCATCATCAGCGCTTTTTGGTTCATCGAATATAATACGACCATTTAAATAATCTACATGATGACTGTTGATACCAGCGGAATCGATTGAATAGAAATCACCATCAATATATACACCCGAGACACGAAATGGATCAACTGCTCCACTGCCTAGTGATACACCACTTTCCCATACCCATTCGTGTCCTGCTCCTTCCCAAACACGACCCTGTTCGTAGCGTTCATCGGAAACAACGTGTAATTGAGATTCATCGTCATCATACCAACTCACAGAATCGAATTCATAAATACCATATGCACCACGATTCAGTAGGCCCCAATCAAGGAACCATTTCAAGTTATACTGAAGTTGATCAGTCAATTCGTAACCGCCAAAACCTCCTTTATTTATTCCTTTAAAATTAAATGACATTTTATCTCCTTAATCAAAAATTATATACTTTTTATAGGTCCAGATGGGTCGTCAATCAATAAAATCTCAAAATCAATTGACACTTCCGTGTTTGCACCTCCGCCTTCTGCTTCTACCCATATATCTGTGAGAGAATTTAATTTAATATTAGGGGTTGCTTTGTTGGAAGAAAATTGTCCAAGAACACCATCAAAATATAATACCAACCTTTTTGGAGAGATATTCCCTGATGTAACGTTAAAATTTTCTCTAATAAATACCCTAAAATCAGCAGCTTTTGAAGAATCAGATTCTGGAGTTACACTTATTAAATATCCAGTTTTGCCAAGAGGAATAGAAAATGCTCCGTGTTGTGTTTGTCCTTCTTCTGCTGTTATGGTAAGCATATCGTTATTACCATCTGAATCTTCTATGACTATGTCGCCAACATTAGAGCCCGTATATGTTCCAACAGTCAATACATGAGCTCTATAAATTCTCCAAAAATTATTAGTTGTCAAAAGACTAGCATTAGCTCCTGAAGTAACAATATTTTCCCTAACCTCTATCAAGTCGGTATTTATTCCAATAATATGAATATCATGGGCTCCTATACCATCAACCGTGTCTGCAACGTTGCCACCAGCTTTAATACGAACCTTAACACCTGATGCTGGAAACGTCCCAGAAGGACTGGATGAAGAAACAATATCCCAGACACCATTTTTTATACTCGTATTACTACCAAACTTGTGTACAACAGTATGTCCTTCAATATTACCACGTTGAACTTCAATAAAATAATCACGAATATTCACGAAAACACACAATCCTTTCTTTAATGCTTTTTATCTTACTTTCTTAATTAATATTGTAGCAGCTTCTATGGCAACATTTTTCTGTCCTAATGTATATTCTATAAAATTCTGACCAGATTGTTTAGAAATAATACTTGGTAAGACATAACCACCACCGCCACCGCCACCTAATGCTTCTAATGATACCATAATTGCTCGCCCACTACGAGATATCTTTTGTATTCGCGCATCAAATTGTTCATTTTCTCCCTTGAATACGATATCATATGCTGCTTGACCAATATCTATACTAGGATCAATTAATAGCCATTTAGCAATTGGAATTGTAATTTTTGATGGATGAGATATATACTGAGCACCGGGTAAATTAATATATTTATCCCAATCATTATCTACGGCCTGAATCCTTATAGATGTTACACCATTGGAACCACGACTCAAAATGCGTACAGAAGTTCGTATTAACTGAGCCATCCCGTCAACCAAAGCATTCGCTGTTTTATTATCTAAACCAAAATGTGCTGGCAAATCTTCCGAGCCGTGTCCTCTTAAAGCTTTTGCAACATCGCTATTGTTAAATTTATTGACAAGCATACTTCCGATATCCTTGCTAATCACAGCGGCATTAGCCATTACTCGTCCAGCCCATATTCTAGACCCTTGTCTTTTAATACCTTTCATTAATTGAGACATTGTTTTGGTTGTTGGTACTATTCTGAGTGTTATCTTAGGCATTATATTAACTCCCAAAAACTAATACAGTATCTATCTTCTCGCAATCCAACAGGAATCGGTCCTTGAATTAATTTGACTCTAAGTTTCATCTGACTGACAATATCATGATTAACGATAACTGTTCGTGCCCTTGTTAAGTCGTCAGCTTCGGTTAGATACGTTTTAAGTCGTACAATTCCCTTTTTCTGTGAAATAGCAATGCCAAAATTAACAGCATCGGACGGATTCCACTGGAGCAAACATTTTATACACTTATTTACCGCAGTTTCTAGTAGCCCTTTACCCTTACAATATGGACACCTACGACCTCTCTTAAATGGTCTCGGTCCTCCAGGAATATAGATACCTGTTGATCGTTTACGTATTGTATCATATGTACAATTTTCCGATGCTATTCCATTAACCACATATTGATGATCTATATCAATGTCTAAATTATATACCATTGTTTTTTGTGTGGTTTGTTTAATATTCCGCACTATAGCTAATTGACCTATATTACTATTGCGAACATTGCTTTTTTGTTCTCGACGATATGGCAACCATAAAACTTCCCAGTTTTCTCTATGATTAACTTTATTTTTATCAATCCTAGCTTTTCTATGATTAATAGATGGAGACAAACCCTCTTGAGTAAGATAGTCGAATATTTGAAAGGCCAAAATCTTACTTGTAGTACTAATGGAATACCGATTATAAATTGCATTTTGTAAATCGTTAAAAATATTTCCATCACCTTTTCTATAAGCATCAAAAATAACCGAAAGTTGTCTTTTAGACAATTGAGACCATAGATCACTAGGAATTGCTTTATTCCATGCACCAAGACCGAATTTCATCAAAAACGACGTTAATTTTACCGAACGGAAATGTATCAATAAATTATCAGCATTAGAACGAAATTCCTTTTTACCAATTACACCAAATATATCCTTAACTATATTTATTAATGAATTTGCTATCGCTTCTTCCTTCGAAGCACACAAACATAATGACGATTCTCTAGGATAAACTGATTTATGTACACAACCTTCTGCTAACCACCAACCTAGAAAAATTAATAAATTATCAGAACAATCTATAATTCCAAATCCATCGATATCAATGGATTTTAGATCATTTTCATTGTGTGGAGAACTAGGTAATATTAAAGCATCTCCAGATTGAATATTTTGTGCTTCGATTAACTCAATCGGTGGATCAGTTAGAATATAATTAGCATCATACCATTGTTTCTGTGTATATAATTTTCGTATATTGCGAACAATGGGCAGTCTATGTTTAGCCGTCATGGATTCTGGAACATTAATTCCCCAACAATTTATATTAAAAAGACGACCTTCATATTCAGAAATAAATTTCCCCCGCACTCGACGAATATTTCCGTTAGGAGAAAAAACTTCATCTCCAACGTTAATATCTTGTATTTGTCGTGGTCCACTGGGAGTTGAAATAATTACTCCTGAAGTCCAACAATTTGGACAAGGACTAAGAATAGGATCAAATTCAAGATAAACATTTTTTCCAAGCTGATTAATTAATGCGTCTATATGTATTTGATAAGTAGTAATTAATGAATCTTTAATTTGAATAGCTGCTGTTGGGTCAAGTGCAGGACATATAAGAGCTGGTTTTGATTCAAATCCATTGATAAAAAGAACGGTATTATGATTAGACAATCCACTAGTAATTTGTGGACCAGAAATATATAGATCACCTGATATTTGAATATTAACATAACTTTTAATAAATAAATCATTAGATGCTTGATAAGATTCTAGACCATTGGTATATAGATTTCC
>SDBV01000899.1_pt1 | contig 43362 bp, 73 predicted proteins | sample 2277081 | NCBI WGS metagenome assembly SDBV01 (sample SAMN10402039, study PRJNA504765) | marine sediment metagenome | isolation source: marine sediment core GS10_PC15, 223 cmbsf | place: Arctic Ocean: Southern Knipovich Ridge | collected 2010
TCCTTGGAGTGTGGTACTTCAGCTTCTTGATTATGACTATCCCCACTTATGGGTGATCCCTTATCTTTACGGCCTCGTCGTCCCTTGTCCCACCAGGAGCCCGAGCTATACTTGGATAATACCCACCTTCTAAAGTCAACCGTACTCATCAGGGCCCTACCGTAGCGAGTCCGAGAGATGGGGAGATCATGTCGTAGCTCGTAGCGTCCAAGGGCTGTGCGTCCTATGCCCATGAAGGCTCCTGCGCCGATTTCTTTGAGGTGTGCTTGGATTGCTTTCCATCCGATGAGGTATGTTTCGGGGTTGCAGCATCCGACGGGCGACATTGTGGGATTCTATATTATCTTGATTCTATTGTCAAATCTCCTATTATTCCCTTGCTATTATTACTATTATAACCTATATTAGTATTAGACGTAGACGCTAACCCCTCGGAAGAAGGAGAACATCATGTCCGAAGGTCACTACTGCTGCACGCACCCCACCAGCACGGTCACGGTTCGGCCACCATTGACCGTCGAAAACTGCGACGATTGCAACCGCATCTTAGACAGGAGCTTGAAATGCGGCTGTGGTCGAAGGGTTCACTTGACAGGCTCCAGAAGTGACACCTATCCCTGCGACTGCGGCGCAGACTACAACGGAAGCGGCCAACGCCTTGCGCCTCGGGAGCAATGGGGCGAGGAAACGGGCGAACACCCCGCCGACATCTACCTTGCCAGCCACGCCGAGCTCGACTCTGACCATTTTGGGTGGTGAGCCCCTTCGGAGCCTTGACACGGTTCAAGGCTTCGGACGGTTTAACCCCTCGGTGAAAGGAGTTCACGACATGAAGCCTGGAGACATCGTTACAATTTACCACGACCCAATTACTCGACAGCACAAAGAAGGAAAAGCCAAGCTCATCCATCATCACGAACTCAGCGACAAGGATCAGGAATATTGGGAAGTGGAATTTATTGACGATCCCGGCACCCCCTACACTCGCTGGATTGAGAAGGAGTCCACCACATGAGATTTTCAGGTGACGAGATCGTGCATGGTGTAGTCAAGTCCGGCTTCGACTATGACCTCCAGGTATGGGTTGAAAGTTTCATCATTCAGCCCTGCGGGCACAGGTTCGCCAACTCACAAGGCCCTGTTTGTTGCGAGGCCCGAGCCCTGGCTGGCCGTGACATCCGAAGCGTCGAAGGGAGGCAGAGCAGACCATGACCCACGCAGAGTTGAAATTCAGCTACCGTTGCCCCGCCAAATGTATCAAGCGACGATGCTTCGAATCCAACTCAGGCCACATCTTTCACTATGTAGAGGCTGAAAGAAACAGCATCAAGGACGCTCATTGGGGCCCAGATTGGAATACCGCTTTAAAAGTCCAACGTGCCCTATGGTTGCTCGGCATTAAGTCCGTCACCGCTTAGGAGCCAAGCCCATGACCGGAACCAAGCCACTCCAGATTTTAGGCGTCGAGAAGGAGCTACACCGCCGCTTCAAAGCCGCTTGCGCCGTCCGAGATGTATCAATGACCGAGGTAATCACGGCCTTCATGAAGGGATACGCAAACGAAACAGATAGAATGATCAGAAAGGGCAAAGACTAAGGCCACCGTTTGAGCTTGGGAGCTTTCCACGAGGGGAGGAACAATGCTTCAAGTCCCAATAAACATCCTAGACACAGCACAGGCCCTTCTGGTTGCGGCAGGGGTCTGCTTGACGGCCTACGTGGTCTATCTGCTAACCAAGGGCTAAGAAGGAGAAATCCAATGGCCGGCACAGTCTTGAAATGGTCAGTTGCAGACGACCCCGACTCGGAGGGAGTGTCATTCGACAGCTACCAGGATGCAGAGAGCTACGCCATCAAGCATGGAAAGTGTATAATCGAGTTCACTTTTGAGTATTCAGACTCGGAGCTCGTAGCAGACCACAGACCGCAGGGTAGTTTCTAAAATAGAAAGCCCCAGGTGGTTGGCTCATCACTTGGGGCCTTTCTTTTTGTTGTGCCATCGCTTCATAAATGCTTGACGTTTAGGGCTACGTTTATACCTGTCGGAACACCAGCCACGATGCTTAACAAGCTCTTTGCCGCAGGCACAAGTCAATGGCGGCTCCCCATCCCACCCAAGCCCTTCGTTTATGCCTTTAAGTATTGATGCCACGGTTCCCTTGGCGACCCTGGCAAGGCGGGCTGTTTCCCTAATGCTAAAACCTTCACAGAGAAGTTCAACCACCGACTCGGATTTATATTCACTAAGATGATTGGCCACGCTTCACAACTTCCATTTCTGCTAACTCATCCACGGTATAAACCCTCAGACCGTACTTTCTCAATAACTGCCTGGAGGCAACCTTTCCCCCCTGCCGAGCCAGGCCTATCAAATGGCGGTCATGCGGGATGGGATCATGCACCTTAAATATCGGTTTCAAAAATGCTATTCCTGAACGGTTATTATTCTTCAATTTAACCCCTCCACACATTTCCGGCAATTTGATACTCGCCACGTTTAACCTGAACCATAAACCCCAACTTACAAAGCCGACGCAATATCTGATGTATCTTTTGGCGAGAGACATTCCGACCAAAAGAACTGAAAGCCTTGCGAACATCTCTTGGCCTTATAATCCTTAAATGTGCAAGATAGTCCCTGATAAAATTAAAGTTTTTACGCATTTGTTCGGCCTGAACTGCCGGCTTTGCCATGATTTATCTCCCTCCTCCTCCTAAATTTGAAGCGCAACGGGCCAGCCCCCCCAGGTGTATCCACCCGGACTCTCAGGCTTGCGCCATATTGACCTTCCAACATCTGCTGGCCTCCCTCGATGGACGTTGCGCTCCAATTATGCGGCAACCTTAGACTTCTCAATGGCCCTGTAAATTTCTGCAAACTCCACAAAATCTTGATACCGTTTTTGCCAAATATCAAGCTCATCCCTGGCACGATCCAACACCTGATTCCTCAAGTCCTCATCGGACATGGCAACGTGAAGCGATGTATAATGCCCCCCCTGGGGCTCTCCTATGTGGACAAACGCCCTGATTGGATCCAGTTCTCCCTTCGGGCCTTCAACAATAATAACGACAGACCGGGTGAGACTTCGAGCCTGTGAGAGCCTATGCTGTACTGCCGCCTCGGTATCGTCCCACTCAAATAGTTTATGAATGGGAGAGCGTTTCTTGTGAGCATCTCTCAGAATTATCTCCGCAGTTAGATAGCCCTCTCGCTCCCTGATTTTTTCCAGGTGTTCACCGATGCGCTGTGCATCGTGCTTTGTGTGTCTGCTTCCACCCTTCCATCCGTATTTCATTGTTACCTCCTTTTTAGTCCCGCCTCGCCTAAACTTTTCATGCCGACCTGAACTTGCCATGTCTGCCATGCCGCATCGAAACCAATCATGCCAATACCGGCCTGAGCCCCCTCGCCATGTCTGCCCCGACTTGCCTCATCATCACTCGCCAAATCTAATCAGGCCACCCGTAACGTGCCCCGTCTGCCTCACCAATTCTCTCCTAACCATACCACCCGCACCACTACTCGCCCGGTCTGCCTTGCCCCTTCTTGCCCGGACTAGCCTATGCTCAACAGGCCCAACCCAGCTTGCCTCGCCCGAACCAGCCAAACCCGATCCGATTCCACCGCTTCCCGCCTCGTCTTGTCTGCCTTGACACATCCTACCTGGCCCCGCCTTGCCTATCCCGACCTTAACAAAACATGGTCACTCTATTTCTTTACTCGTAGCAACGTGGAACAGTCCAAAGTTATTGCCCGATTTCCCAGGCCGCCAATCACCGACACCGATGGCGAACCCCGCCGTATTGAGCAGATTAAGAATCTGCGCCGGGGATATGACGGCCTCGTTGTACCTGATGTCTAGCTCCGTGTTCCATTTCTTGAACTGAGGGCGGTAGCGTATATCCGAGGTCATTTGAATCCGAACCATGTCCGTTCTCATGGTCGGCTTGCCGCCCTTGAGGATCACAAACTCCCCGTTGATATGGAAGGCTCCCCTGGCGACCACCTTCGTCACGCCTTCGATATGGCTACACGCATCCACGGCCGCTTTCTTGAAGGCAATGCTCGGAAAGAGGTAGTCGCCATTCCCGTTGGTGTAGAGAGCCGCCATGTATTCCTTCTTGGGGTTTCGCTTTCCTCGTTTCTGTTTTGGTCCGTGACCCTGCTTAACCTCAATCGACTTGATGTTTTCCTTCGACCACTTGTGTACGATTAGGGGAGAGTCGCCCACGATCTTAACCTTCAAGGCTCTGATTTGTAGCTCTGGAAGTTCAATTACCTGTGTTCCCTGTTCCTGTTTCATTACTTCCTCCTTTCGTGGGTAATTGCTAATCCCACGGCAACGGGTGTTCAGTCTTTACTTTCCCACTAGCCCACCCTGCCTTTTTCCCACCCCTCCGCTACTCTTTCTCCTCGAACTATATGAGCATCAATCTTGTCCTTGTGGAGTATATGTTTTGAAAGCTCGTTGTAGATTGTCTTTCTATCGTTATCTCCCATGTGGTGCTTAGAGGCTCGACAACCTATGATGGCCAGCTTGATCTGCTCTACGTCATAACCGTCTTTTAGCCTTGCCCTGATTTCTCTCTGCCGTCCTGGTGTGAGTTGGGCCTTTGGGATTTGGTGATGTTCTTTCCAGCATTCTAGTATTTCCATCTCCACCGTCGAGGTTTCCTCGACTATATTACTTACCTGATACCTACCTACCTGATACCTACCTACAGAACGAGGGCTCATCGAGTAATCATCGAGGATTATACGAGCATCTTTTATGTCGTTGATTATATTGCCATTGTCGGGGTGTTTAATTCTCTCGGTACTTGGGCGGTCAATTCGCTGGTGGTGCCAGTTTGGAATCTGCAAAAAGTGTCGGCCATCTATTTCGTAAAGTATAAACCTGCCGACCTGTATCAATTCCAAAATCATGTCCGACACCTTTTTTGGCCCCATTCGTTTTTCATAGGGATAGATTGAAACAGCAAGAGATTTTGGGTCAAGAGGAGCTCGGCCATAGTCGTCAAAGAAATTCCAAGTTGAGCGATAAAAGTCCCTTACAACATGGCCTAATTCACCCAAGGTTGAGTCAACATAGAACTCTGGCTTACAGGTTCGTATGCGGGCCATTATCGAATGTCCACTAAGGTTCTCACAACCTTTCCTCGACTCGCTCAACCAGGTTGACTAGACGATGTTGGATGCGTCTTGTCTGCTGTTCCCCTGGCTGTCGCATCCTTCGCTCAGGATTCATCGCTGCTCCAGGGCTGTGCGGACTTTCAATACACCGATTATTCTGGTGCAAACTGAAATCATAAGTCGTTTGTTGTCCTCCGGCATATCTGCCCATTGGCACCTTGTTTCAGGTTTTGTTTCATATCCGAACATGGGAGCCTGGGCCTCGTAAACCTCATGAAATAGTCGGGCAAGCTCTTCGGGGTCTATCTCCAACGCCTCCACCAGCGCAGCGTTCTCGGCGGTGAGGCGTTCAAATTCGTCGAGATAGGTTGGTAAGGTTATGATGGCAAGCTCCCTCATTTTGAGGTAGAGGTCTTTTGTGTAGCCATCCCAATGGCCGCAAGGCAACGTTAGCTCGTTGACTTCTTCTATGTAACCACGATAAATAACAACTGCCTCTGCTTTGGTGGCGGGTCTAGTTTTCGTTGTCAGCTTCTCGCTCACGACGCATCCTCCAGGGCGGCTTGGGCCAGTTTTTTGGTTTTAACAAGCTCTGCGACTCGGGCCATAGGCAACGAGGAAAAATCGCCATGTTCGCATAGAAACAGTAGAGCCTCCAACGCATCCCGCAACCTCTCTATCTCGTCATCAGCAAGCTCAAGGTCGTGGAGCAAGTCTTTAATCATAGGAACAAGGTCTGCGTATCCAAGAATATGCATAGGTGTTTCGTCGAAAGTCTTTATGTATTTCCCTAAATCATCTTTGCTCATCTTGCGCTCGGTCATGGGCGGGGCTCCTTTGATGCTTGTATTAGGCGCTCAAGTTCTAACCCGACCTCACTTCGTAATCGCTCAAAGTGTTTTAGGCCGAGCAACCTATACCGCCGGTACATTAGATGTTTCTCTAGGTCGAGCAGTAAAAGGGTGCGTTCGGTAGAGTTCATCATCACTCCCCCTTCGCCGCCGCTTCATCCTCCAATGCGGCTTGGGCTATGTGCAACTAGGGGCCGAGCAATCTTCATGCCCCGGCCCATGTAGTCCCTGCTCGTCCAGGTGGCTTCTGCAAGCCGTGACTCCCAGGCTCTCAGGTGGCCGTTAGTCCACATCAGGCCGAATCCTTGCGAGACTGTTCAAAAAGCAAGTCGTTTATAGATTGTTCTTTCAATTCCTCGATTTCCTTCAACTGTCGCCACCCAACGAACCACGCAGGGGCGTTTCTGTTGCCACGATCCTCACGGCACCCCAAGCCTTTAGCCTCTATACCCTTTATCCATCCCATGATTCTAAATGCGAATAGGTAGCCGAAGGCCAGGATAAATATTTGCTCGGGGCTATCGGTATCCCTGAATATGAGTTCGGGCTCTTTGATGGAGTGGGAGTATCTAAACACTCTAGTCCTAACTTGATAGGGGCCTATGTCCGGCTCGTTTTTCAGGTGGCCGTGTTTATCTATCGAGCCGTCCCAAAACAGCCCCAAATATTTAGCTACGGCGAGCTCACCACAAGCGGAGTTGACAGCCATATCTACAGGGCTGAGTTTTGACTTCGTGAAGTCCAGACCGTGAGCATCTTTTAAGTCGAGGGCCATTGAGGAACACATTCGTTTGATTCCCACCTGTGCGGCCATTTCGACCTCGTACCATTTCAAATCTACCAGCGGCTTGTGTCGCCAGCTATTCATTTTGGGTTGCCTGAAGCATCGCTGTTGAGGGAATTGAAACGTGATAATCGTGTTCGTGGGGCAAGGGCCTCCACCAAGTCCAAAAGTCAGGAAACCCCTCCCAACCGCCAACGATTGATTCTTCCCCTTTGCTACGGCCGCTTAAAACTCTACATTCTTCTCTCCACAATGCTTCGCCTTCTTCACCATCCCAATCGCCACCAAATTTATAGTTTTTCTCTGTGCCCCAAATGCTTAAAAGTTGTGGTCTAGGATTGTTTTCAAACTTACGATAAACACCGAAGGCAAGTCTTAATCCGTTCAGGTGTTCATAGGGCAAGTGAGAACACGCCCTCCAATCCCTAAAATCAAATCGGATTGTCCCGTTTGTTACAGTTCTAATAATAAATCTTTTCCATCGCCAGCTATTCATATTCATAAACCAAGCAAGTGACTTCGCACTCGGTTCTTTCGTCCTCCGAAAAGAACTTAGTCGCTTCCAGGTGTACGATGTCTTTATCGTTTTGGAGAAGGCCTACCTTTTCAAGCACATCCTCAAGGTTCTTAGCCAAGTTGGACACATCCCCTTCCCGGCCCGTTGGTCGGAAATAAACATTTTCAAGGGCCTCGTCCCGCTTTTTCCGACTCCAACTTTTAGGTGGCGTGAAGTAAAAACGAGCCTTTAGAGTTATAATCCCCGGAGGAAAAGACACTCCATCCATCGCTTGCTTGACGAAGATAGCGGCTCGCTCCTGGTACAACCTAGTCTTAATGGGAGTGTAGTGATGTCCCGCCTTCGTTGACTTGGACCGACCCATAGGAACGGGCCTGATGGGAATAGTTATCTTGAGTTTCACGGTCTAGCCTCCACGGTCCCGCCTTCGCAAGTCCAACGACAACCCATGCGACGATCCCCACCATCAGCACCCATCGTCGAATAGAAGCCCAACACCATACATCCTTTACTTTGTGGAACCCGTCGCAGTAACGACAATGACAACTCCATTTCTCGTCGTGAAAGTAGCCGCACTCTCCGCAGGGCATATGCTTATATCCGAGCTCACCCACTTAAAGGAGCCCCGGCTGTGTCTCGGCTTTCGCTAGAAGTTTCAGAAGATTGTTGTAGGTTTCGCTTGCGTGGGCGATCCTGGCGAACTGCTCGACGCTCTCCACCGCCCCATGCTTGCCTTCTACATGGCTGGAGGCGGCAAGAATATCTCCTTGATTCATGTCCTCTGATGCAAGAGCTTTGAGAGTCGCCATAATAGCCACCCTGTAATCAGCCAGCACCCAGGTTTCATCGCTTGCGGTGCCTAGAGCAAAGCCCTTGGCCGGGTCTTTCGGTGCCGCTTCCTCTTGGGCCAGCGCACCGTGTTCTCCGGGGGGAGGCGTTGGCGCAGGGGGAGGCATGGGTGGGGGTGTGGGTTGCGCCGGCGAAGGAGTGTGGCCTTGCAGGGCCAGAAGATCCTCCACTCTGGAGAAGGTGTTGTCCCCGCCTCGGCTATCTACATCCTTGACGATAATGAGAGCTCTGGCACCGTGATACTCTATTGCGTCATGGCCCCCGCCTTCATCGGCCATGTTCACGTTGCCCTTGCCGAATAGAACCTCCGACCAGTTGTAGAGATTGGAGTTCTTTCGCTCTCCTGCACCGAAGTAGAGTTTGGGAGTGATGGGCTTGGAGGCTACCATTAGCCCCCCAAAATCACCCTCAAGAATCTTCCAGATGAAAAGCCACTTAGTTTCCATCTCGTCCGACTTAAAGGCTTTCCATTGTCCAGACCTTACTTCGTGTACCTCTCCGGGGTAGGCCCCCGGCGTGACGTAAGACGTACCCTCGTAGATCTCCTTCATCCCGGTTGATTTTGTCGGTGTAGCTCTCATTCTCCTGGCCTCCTTTTATCCTGAGGTTTTGACTTGGGTTTCCTGTTCCTCTCTCCACTTGCCTAGCTTGCACTCTAGCTTCGAAACAGCATCATCTAAATCTTCTGCGGATACGGTGATTTCACCGTACCTTTTACCTGTTGTAATTTTAAATCCAGATGACCAGTTTTCGTAATTGTGGTAAGGACGATTGTTGAAAAACTCAAATCCTCCGTACATTTCAATAGTGCATATTGTTTCAAAGTTGTCCCACATCTGCGTTGGGAAAAGCCTTCTCAACCGTTGGTCAATTTCCCAAAGTTTGTCCCACGGCTTATCAGGCATAATTACCTAAACTCCATCCTTCCAACATTCCTCGTACACACCGCATCGTCCCGTTTTCCATGTGCAGGGAAAGCGGTCACTCTTATTACGATCCGGCCGTGGAGGTCGAGTCTCAGAACCTTGAAGATACCTGACTCCATTGACCACGGTTAAGACCTCTGTAGGGTCTAGGTCAACAAACTCGCAGTAGATATAACCCATGTCTTTGTTGATGCTTATGATGATGCCGCCGCCCTCACCTTCGGGGAGCATTGCCTGTAGGTAGCATTGGTGCTGGTAGTGAGTGGACGCCCTGCTGACTCTTGAGCCAGACTTCTTGATTTCAAAAAACGCACGGCTGTTGACCGACTTGATTTCAACAACCCGCTTTTTCCCCTCGTACTGGATTATGCAATCAACTGTTCCGGGGAGTGATACGTCAACGCCGCCTTCACTTCCAGAATTGACGTTGAGAAGAACCTTGTGGTTGGGCTCTCCGACAAAGCGATACAACTGTTTGAGGTAGGCAAGGATTAGGGCTTCAATCATGTCGCCGTAAGAGAAGTTGAGTAGCACCCTTCCGTCCAAAGGCTCTTGCTCTACTCTTTCCTCAACGACCATATATGCTCTACGGTTACAGGAGCCTTGAGCGTCGGCGTAGTCACCAGCCGAGGACATTCTGTAACCATCACGGCCTCTATCCTCTATTTGATCGGCGTGGTCCAGAAGATAGCCAGCCGCTTCACGCTCGACCTTTGCCGCCAGGAAGGGGTCGTACTGTATGCTTTTGATGAGGGCCATGATTTCAGCCTCCATCTTTTTGCCGAGCTCATAGTTAGTCATGGCAAACTTCCTCTTGTTTTTGGGTCTTGGTAATCCCAGGGGATTTCATCTGTACGATGAAGTCCTGACTCTAGTTCGTGGAGAGCGTCATGGGCGGGGCGAGAACAAAGACAATCATCTTCCTCAATTTCGTTGGACTCGTTATTTGAGATAGTCATGGGGTGTTCCTCATACCCTCATGGGCATAATCATATAAGCCTCGAAGGGGCCGTTGACGATCACCGGGGCCAGCGTGTCACCCTCTTTGAAGCTCAACGACAATCCTTCATCCGTACCGGCCAGTCGGAAGGCTTGCCCTAGATAGGGTACATTTAGCCCCAATTCATCATCGCCCATGTCGAGCTTGCATTTCATAAGCGGTTCCTGAGGGTTCCAATTGGAGAGTCCACCCCGGCTTAATATTATTGGGATGTGAACCTTATAGCCGCCTTCTGCTCTCGCTTCTTTATACGCTTGGCGAAGCACCTTTAATGCTTCGGGTGGAATGATGATGGTCCTGTAGGCTTTGCGCCCTTCCTCGTCTATGATTACTTTGTCTGTGAATTTTGGGTAGGAACCATCATCTGCCCGAACCGAAATCTCGTAAGTATTATCTAGGTTGAGTTCAGGCCATTTTTCTAAGGCGGCTGGGTCTATGAGCCATGCCCCTTCAAAATCCCTGGCTGGCAGTCGGTGACGGATGAGAATATGCCTATTGGTGGCGTCTGCGAAGGAACCCCGTAGGCAGATTAAGGAATGAATCGGGTGGTCCTCATCGTCACACGCCTCCGCTACCAGTTTTAGGGCTTTGATTTCTAGCCCGGTTAAAACGATAGTAGATTGCTCGTTCATCTCATCACCCACAAATACGAGACGGCGACCCTGCTTCGGTGGAAGGATGGAGTGGGGAAGTTGTGGGCTTCATACACACCATGCTTGCAGGAGTCACGGAAGGACAGGGCCACCGCCTCATGATGTATTCTCCATGCGTTCAACGAATTGGTCTATGCGCCTCGTCACCATGCACGCCCAACAATCTTCGACTTCGCACCCCTTCATTTTGTGGCCACGAATATTTATCGCCGCCTTAGAGTGTTGGATAATCTCAAGCATCTCCCGCACCAGCTTGTTCATTTTGGGGAGTTGCGTGCGGGCGTGGAGGGTAAACCTTACACTGGCCTCGCAGTCCATTAAGTAGCCAGAGAATCGGGCTATGGGTTCTGTGTTGTGGGGTGTGCCTATGGTGAGGCCCGGTGCCGCCTCAAGGCTCCCCTGTTTTGGTTCCATAGCATCTGGCCCGCCGTAGTAGCCCCAATCAGGATAGACCGCATCGCAAATCTTTTCGCTGGCCTCGATGTCCTTCAGCCTCATCTCTTATTCCTCCCGTCCAGAGGAGGAAACAATACCTTCTGACCAATTTTAGGAATTTTGGCTTCTCGGATGATTGCTTTTTCAATCGTGGAGTTCCGATAGATGCCCCGGAGGACATGGCCCACCATCGAGGGCGAACATTGGACCTTCTGAGCGATGTCGAAATAGGTCTTTTCCTGCGCCTTGAGTTCTCCCTGGACACGGGCCACCCACCCTCTGCGGCTCAGAACTCTTTTACTTTGCTTGACTTTTACCATTGGTTTTCCTATATTGATAAATCCCTGCTAGTGTGGTGGGAGTAGCTTTAGAATAAACATACAATATCCTAATATGGTTTGTCAAGGGGAATATGGCTACCGGGCAAGAAAAATTGAAGAAATTTATAGGCCAGAAGATAGAGGAGGCTAGAAAGGCTGTCGGACTAAGCCAAAACGAGCTTTCCAAGCTGACCCGGCTCGACCAAAGCTCCATCAGCCAGTACGAGGCTGGCAATACTGAGCCGACATTTTCTAGCCTGATGCGGATTGCTTGCATACTACAAATTGACCTGGATTATTTCAGGCTCACCGATGATTTTATTGAAGATATGATTGAAGAAGAAGAAAGGGTGATGCGGCAAAAGGTCTTAGATAAGATAAGTGGGGGTAAGAAACAGGCTCGTCGAAAAAAAGGGGCATGAGGGTTTCGCATAACGAACCCTTGCTTGAAAAAGTAGTATGTCTAAATAAGGTCCGACGAAAAAAGGGGAAAAGAACCTAATGAAAGCAAAGACAATTTTATTGATTTTATTGGGAGTTTTTATTCTGGCGGGTTGTGCCCCGACACAAGAAGAAATCCGGTATCAGGTATTTTTAAATTCTCTCCCCCCAGGAGAACGGTTGATAGAGGAACAACTTTATTCTTTGTATCCTTATGACCCGATAAAGCGTGAGTATATCCGTTCGCTCCCTGCCGATAAACGAATAGAGGTTATCAATCAAATCATCCTCGCAAGAGAGCAACCTAGCTCTCAAATAAACATTACAAATGAACCATACCGTAGCAACCCTGGACGTATCCCAACAGGTGCGGCGGGTGGTCTAGCCGAAGGGCTCAGGCGGGGGTGGAACCGAAACAGGTAATGAAAAAAATCATCGGTAAGAAAATAGGAGAAGCAAGGATGGCTGCTGGAATAAGTCAACATGAACTTGCAAAACTGACGGGGCTGGATCAAGCCTCTTTAATAAGTTATGAGTCTGGCGAAACTGAGCCTATTAGCTCAAATCTCAAGCGCATCTCTTGGGCACTAAATATTTCCACCGATGATTTATTGCCGCCCGATGATTTTATCCAAAAGCTCTTAGAATGAGGCTCTACCGGCGACCCCGATCCCCCTTCCTCTACGTCGAGTTCTATATACTTGACAAACCCATCCGACGCTCGACGGGCAAGACCACCAAGCGGGAGGCCGAGAAGGAAGCTAAGAAGATAATCCAGAAAGAGGTCAATCTGGCTAATACTTGCACCGTTGGAGAATGGATAGATAGAGCCCTGAATCACTCCCTAGCTAACAAGGCTCCCAAGACCTACCAACGAGACTACTCAATTCTGATGCGTATCAAGGATGTCCTGGGCCGCAAGAGGCCCCTGTCTGATGTAAGCACATATGAGATTTCCCAATGGTTCGATGGCCTGTCGAGGGGCCGGGCTCCATCCGGGGCAAATCGTGACCTCACGATCCTCAAATGGGCTCTCAATAAAGCCGTCGAATGGGATTTGCTCGATAATAGCCCTGCGAGGTATGTGAAGAAGCTAAGAGTGCCAGAACCGCCCCCGGATTTCTACTCCAGGGACGATATTAGGACCATATGGGGGTCAGAAGGCGTTGAAAAGAGATATTGCCTCCTGGGGCTATATACGGGCCTCAGGCGGGCAGAATACTGGAAGCTCCGCATAAGCCCCCCTGATAGGAGGATTATCATAGCCTCAGAGCCCCATAGTCCCACCAAGACGGGTAAGTCCAGGTCGGTCTATATCCATGACGATATTCTCACTATAGCGTCTTCATATGAGCCCCCACCGTGGGTTCCCAACGTATTTACCACCAAAATCAAGAGGTTTCTAGAGGGGATCGGCCTTGAAGCAGAGCATCCCTTGAGAAAGATACGGCGTACCTTCGGTTGCCACTTAGCCATGAAGGGCACCGATGTAAAGACCATCCAGACCTTGATGGGCCACGCCTCGATGGAAACCAGCATGAAATACTACATGATGCTCTCGCCCCGGCACCTGGAGGGAGCCGTTGAAACTTTAGACTTTAAGTGAGTAGATACACTTGCTATAATGAGGCACTAAGCCCCGAAAACAGAGACCGCAAATAAAAGACGAAACGACTATAAGTGATTGAAAAGGTGGGCGATTAGCTCAGTGGGAGAGCGCTCGCCTCATTGATTTAATTGGTCTTATGAATTTGGGGGTAGTTTCAGGCTCCAACCCACCATTCTTCCGCATGGCTCCCAATGCTTGCCAGGGCTAGGTGTTTCCTCATCCTCTCTGGCCCTGTCTCCCACGCCCTAGAACCGAGCCCTACGCCCTTCTTCTTGGAAAGAGCCCACCATCGCCAGAGAGCCATTGGGGATTGCCGCCCCAGGCAAGAATGATGCTGGATGCCCCATCTCAAATATCTGTCTGCATCCTCCTTGGTGAGTGGTGCGCCCGTTAAGAAGTCCTTGTGGGTGGCATAGTGGATGTCGTGTTCGTAGCAGACGTCTACGAAGAAATCAGGCACCCCAGAGCATCCATCGGAGCCAATTCGGGCGGCTTCGGCCTTGACCCGGTTCTTGTAGGCCGATATTGTCCACCGGGAAGAATATCCCCGGTAGGTTTGAGCCGGCGCCCCCATATTCCTACCCCTTTGGGGAGCCGAAATAGAATCCGTTGATGAGACCTACGGTAATCCACATTTCGCCGGGTATGCCTTTCGCTCCCTTGAAATATAGGAGAGACAGCACCCCTGCATTGACCATAAGCGCCAATGCGCCTCGCACCCAAGGCGCAATAATGAGGCTTGGCTGCGGCCTAATGCGCTCTGGTTTCTTCTCGGCCATTATCCACTCGCTGCCAATGGGCTGTCTTGGCTGGTATCAACCACATCCATCTTGTCGATGATGAACTCACTCAAAAGCTGACGATCCAAAAGCTCCCACGCAATCAGGGATGCTCGTTTCCAGACCTCCATTTTGAGGATGGTAAAGTCCCGAGCATCACTTGAAGGAAGCCTCAATCTGCCCGGACCTCGAATCGAGCCCCCTTGAATCACAACAGGTTTGGGTCGGCCTGGAACGTCGAACCCCGTTGGCAAGAAGTAGCTGTCACCGCCGTCCACTACCCATTGGTCCCAACCAAGTGCCTCATAGACGGCCAGGGTGTAGAACGAGACTAGATTCTTGACGAGCTTGGCCTGTTCGCCGTGTCCGAGCTTCTCAGCAACCGCCGTAAGACCGATTACGGGCTGGACTCCGAGGTATTCATGCCAGAGGAGTTCGCCAAACTCGGCCCCCTCGACGAAATAGCCCTTCATTGCCGCCCACAGGGTCTTGTAGTTGGACGTAATGAGGTCGGGCATATCAATCACTTCCTCGGTGAAATAGACTTCCACTACGTCCCTGATGCGGTGATAGGGCCAGTCTATGCCGGAGTACCTCGTCCCGTATGGGTCGTCCATGAACTGCACAAACGGGTCAATAATCTTGAAGATGAGGTCGGCGGTCTCATCCACAACGGGGTCAACAAACTTCTTGTAGTGTATGCCGACTCCAGGCGACGGGTCTGCTTCGGGGGTCACAAAAGTGTAAAGCCCTGCTTCCATAAATCCAGCCATCATTCTTCCTCCTCAAGTCTGTCCGTTAGTTTCTCCATGAAGCCCCAATCTTCCCGAGCAACCACGGTTTCATCAAGTCTGCCGTGGGGCTCTATTTTCTCGATTAACAAAAAGGTGTGGGGCATGAGATCTTTAAGTGCTACATCCTTGTCACACGCCTCTGGAAACCTGTTAAGACAAGTAAGCATAAGGTGATGAATAAACGTGCCTCCCTGAACCAGAATTGGTACCCGTTGAAGCCTATGGTGTCCCTCGCTTTTCGGATCGTCGTCACAAAAGGGGCAGTTTGATATTTCGCCACGCTCTGTTTCCATCACCTTGGCTCGATGTGCAGATGGTCGCCTTCGTCTATAACCTCCAACCCCTCTGGGATTGCCTGTCTCATAATTATGGCTTTGTCCGTAGGGGAGTCGGGGATTATATCAATCCCCATTCCGCACAGGTGCCACGAATTGGGCACACCGCCCACCTTCTCATTGCTCTCGGGGCTTCGCCACCACGATGTTACCCTAAAGTTGGCTTTTGTGGATAGTTCTTTAATAGCCTTGCAGAACCCTATATATGTCATTTCGTAAAAACTCCCTTTATGATCCATATTCCAAGAGCAACAAGACTTGCTATAATCCCTTTTACCGTATTGGGTATCCACTCAAGGCGGCTCAATGCTTCTCCAATCTCCTGTAGCTTCTCATCCCGCTTGTCCTCTCGTTTCCTTACCCGGTTTAGCTCCGTTAGCTGTACCTCATGGCTCACCACTTGCACACCGAACACCTGGACACCCTTTTTTATCTCCTTAATGTCCTCTCGCATATGCTTTGAGTCATTTTTCAGAGTGGCAATATCTTGTCTCACTTGCTCCATTTATCTAATCCCCGGAAGGCCACGGCTACCACTCTCAGGCAACCCGCCACCCCCTCTAGTCGGAAGTGAAAACTCTCCAAGCCCCGGCAAGCCCCTAAGTGCTGGCTCGACACCCTTTTTCTTTTTCCCTCTTGTTGTTGACCTCAATCCAAACATTTTCTTTACATCCCCCCTTGCCGCACCCACCAGCAAGTCCCTCAATGCCCTGCCACCAGGAACAGGGAATGGGGTGCCCTTGACCTCTCGCTTGAAGTCTCTCACCGATTGCTCGGCCCAAAATGGAGGTTCAAGCCCTTGAAGCTCGTCCTGTATCGAAAAGAGTTTGGCTGTTGCCGCCTTGAGTCCACTCATGGTCATTTGTGGAACGGGGCCAAATAGACCACCCGTAAGCGGCCCCATGAATAGCCACCTTGTAATATCTATGCCGGTAGCGTGTTGGAATACTTGCTGTGCGGCTACGCCGGCCACAATGAGCCGTCCAACCCTCTTGGCCCTGCCCTTGTTTGACTGTAAAAAACCAGCATCCTTATCACCCTTTCGGGCGATGGCCCTTAGAAAATGAATGTAGTTAATGCGCCACGATTGAAACACTCCGAATTGCCGACCTATGGGGCCACGGAAAGCCTCTCCCGTCGCACCCTTCTCATATGGATACTGCGCTATTTGCTGGAGCGCATCGGCGTAAGCATGGAAACCATCTCTCAGGTTCACATCGTCGCCCAAGACCTTGCCTTCCTTGGAAAGCCCCCTTACGCCCCCTACCTCACCCTTCTTGAGCAAGTCAACAATGTGCCTCGTCTGTGGCTCCGAGAGCATCTCCCACCCGTCGAGCGTCTTTAACTCTTTGAGACTGGCCTTCGGCCCAAGGGCCTCAATAGCTTCATATTGGATGCCGTAGATCGAAGCCCGGTTACCCCAGTCCGTCCTTGCAAACCATCTCATCCCTCGACCTGTGCCAGCCAAGAAGTCTGCGGCCCTAGAGATAATCCCTGATGCGTTTATGAGGGCTTTATACTCCGGGTCTGTCCTCCATCGCCTGACACCTTGGAAGGTCTTGCGGGTTCCCTGAATGGCTACGTTGTGAAACTTTTGCAGATTATTCATAAGGACGGGGGCCGGGGAGTAGCCCATATACATAGGATAGACGAGGTTGATTACGTCATTGGAGAGCTTATCAATGTTCAGATGCTCCCTAATACCCTTCGGGAGCAACTTGGCAAATGTCTCGACGCTTACCCTTGCCTCCCCGGTTGATCTTGTGGGGAAATCTCTAAGGTCATGGTCAATATATCTGCGGGTAAACTCGGCGGCGTTCTTGGAACCCCCCTTGTCCAGCGCATCAGCGAAGCCCTCCATTCTGGTCAGGAAAGCACCGTCTATGTACCTTGCCCTGGCAAGTGTGGTCAGGTAGAGCATTGCAATTTTACTAGAATCTTGCTCCCTGGCGATAAACTCGTGGTACTCCCTCATGCCAATATCTTTTCTTGCGTGGACGAAGAAGGGCTTTGCTAACTCTCTTGCCCTTGCATCCATTTTGTCCCATGCGCCCTCCACACCGAACTTCCGCACAAGGGGCATATAGGACTTTACGAATTGGTCCGGGGTAATCAACTGTTCACCTGATGGGGTTTCTTGTGCAGCTACATCACGAAGGGGGTCAAAAAAATCATTCTTTATCCTCTTAGTTGCCTCCACAACTCTTTCGCTCGGCGGCTTACCATCAGCCATTCGTATCTTAGCGGATTGCTCCGAGGAGACTTCGTTTATATCCGTTCCCAGCAAATCGAGGATTTGAGTAAGCTCATCTACTTGCTTTCTCTCCACCCCGCCTAATCGCTTCCTTTTCAACCCCAACAACTTGCCCCCGAAAATATCTCTGAGGGTATTCATGTGCGGCCCCATCCACCTTTCTCTGGCCCTATTTCTAACCTGGCCCTGATCGTATCCCTCCGTCAAAACCGGGATGCCTGTTATTTCTTCTATCTTATTAAAGTGGATACGCTTAGGATTTATCTTGCCGCCAAAACCAACATCCCCTAGCCTTCCACCCTCATGTCCACGCTCAACCTTGGGCTCCTTATCGAACTCCCTGAGAAATTCGTCGGTTATGTCGGGGGGCTCCTTCATCTCATCTAAAGGCTTACCCATTTCCTCTGCAAGCAGGGGCTCATCGGATGCAAGAATATCGAACTCCTCTACGAGCCTTTCCTTTGGCCTCAATCCTTCACCAAACTTTTCCAGCTTGAGAGCCTTTAGCTCCACAAGCATCAATCGGTCAGACTTCGGAAGCCGCCTAATTTCACTATCTCTGTTGAAAAAGACCTCCTCGACGGCCTTGCGACTTGTAGCATCGAATATCTCTTGACCTACCGTGTCTCTGATAACGTGGTCGGATGCGGCGGCAGCTAATGACCTAGGGATTCCTGTACCCTTCCTTTCGCCTAGGCCCTTGGCAGACTTGGAGGGTTCCAGGCCAACGTGAGCATCCCGCAATAAAGCCATTCCTTCTTCTTGGGTAGCTAAGTCTTTGAAAGCTGTTTCTTCGGTAAGGGGCCTTATGAGGTTTTGGAGAACGTGGCCTATCTCTGAAATGTTGAACCCGCCGCCCTGTGCGTTTATCAAACTAGGAGAAATAGCGCCCTCGGTAAGAGTCTCCCCCGCCTCCCTGATAAGGCTTTCCTTGTTAATCTTTCCAGCAAACCTAATGGCTTCCCGAATGGTCCTAGCCCTATCATTTATATCGCCCGATATTAAACTTTCCCTATCGGCCAAATCCTTTACTGTGGGCTGTGGCTCCGACTCAATATCTACCTGTCGTGCCGCCTCGGTCGCCTCGGCCTGTTGCTCGACAAAATCAAGTAGTAGGCCTTCGGCCTCACGGCCCCTACCAAGGGCTTGCTCTGCGAACCCCGTCACGGCCTGGGAGCCCTCAATGACCACTTGCTCACCAGCCTCAGTAGGCTCTGTGCGGGGCTCGGGTGTTACATCTCTTGCCCCGGCCTCGGCCAAATCTGCCTTTAACAATTCTAAGTCTCTTGGTGGCGTTCCGGGTGCCTTCCCTGGCAATATTGGTTCCGTTTCGCTTACGGTTTTTGCACCCAACAAACGTGCATCATCAACTAAGCCTTCCATTGTTTTTTCGGTGGGTGGTTTTTTGGGTGGAAATACCTCAGTCGCTACAGCTTCCTCTACAAAATCCCTTGCTTGCTCGATTGGGCCTCTTACTATTAACTGCTGTTCGCCCTCGCTAAGTTCCAAGCCTGTGCCCTGCTGAAACCTAGTCGCAAGCTCTTGACGTTCTACTAAATCAGGGTCGGGCGCACGTTCAGGAACAAACGGGGGTTCCTCTGTAGGTTTGACAAATTCACCTGTAGCACCCCTCGGGAATAACGTCCCCTTGGGAGTCCTCACCGCAGTTTCAGGAACGCCCATCTGTGGCGGCACCGGCTCCGGCCTTGGCAATCCCAATCTCTCGGCCTGTAGTTTCTCACCGGGCAAATCAACACCCTGCTCCTCTGCCTTGGCGACTATGGCCTCTTTGAGTCTTGCAGTTTCCGGGTCTAAGGGAGCCTTAGTCCTCTGTCCCGCCTCTTTGACTTCTTTCGGACTGAGGCCAACTGTCTCTGCCGCCCTCAAGAGCCCTTCAAGGGTAATAGTGGTAGTGGTTACATCACCCTCTGGAGTCGTTACGGTTTGAGTCTCGGCTATCTTGGCTTCAATCTCAGGCTTAATCCGCTTGAGCCAAGGCAACTCCCTCGTAGTGCCCCCTACGGCCCCGAATATGGCCCCTAGACCAGCCGCAATAATCAATCTCTGCACATCCTCTAGGGACTCGATAGCTTTGCCCGTAGCGGCTTCATATGCCCCTGCGAGAATGGAGGTCAAGGCCGCCCTACCGGGCGCAGTTCTGAGCCTTCGACCAACGGGAAAGAGAGTCCCAAATCCGAAGGATTTAGCAAGGGCTCCGGGGTTGAACTCTGTACCGGCCTCAAGTTGTGTGAGCGTAGACAGCCCCAATCCTTCAAGCACCATCGCACCAAACACGGTAGCCGGAGCATAGACAGCCCTGTATGCTTTAAATATTCCACCTAGCGGAATGACTATGGCCCCAAGGGAGCCAGCAGTACCAGCAAGCATCTCTCCGAATGTCTCAGCCTGTGGAACAATCGGATCTATGCCTAACCTTTCATGTAGCTCTTGCGCTGGTCGCCTGTCCGTAAATGGGGCCGTGATTAACTCTTGGGCTCCTACGCCGAGATTTATAAGTCCTTGCCCGAGACTGCCTACGAAGATCGCTGACTTGCGGCCAATATCTTGCTCGACAGCCTGGGTCAGCAGACGTAGCCTGTCGGCCTCAGTCTCAAAACTCGCTACCTCTGTGCCTACAAACTCCTCGGCTTCCGGGGGTAGTCCAGTAATATCAGGGCCGAATACTTCGGGTGCTTGCTCGGCGGCGGCGAACCTGTCTATTCGTGGAGAGAAAGTCCCTTCGGGTGAAATGTCTGCAAAGTCCGGCTCGAAGCCGGGGTCAAATTGTGGTGAATCCTCGGGAACGCCTGTGATGGTTTTTCCGTTTATGGGCTCGGCTGAATCAGGAACAAGGCCACGCCTTCGGGCTTCGTCTAAAAAAGCCTGTTGTTCTTCGGGAAGTATCCCCCTCCGTTCTCCCTCAATAATGAACTCCATCCGGGTCATTTTTCTGCCCTGGCCCCTTTAAGAATTTCATCATCGGATAGCCCACTTAGGTCTTGAGTTTTTGCGGTAGGTGCCGCTTCCCCTTTCAAAATCCCTAGAAGCCTAGCCTCTCTTTTCTCCTTCGACTCGCCGGGGATTATGAAATTGTTGCCCACAAAGTTTGTTGTTTGCTCCTTGGTGCGCTTGCCCCTGAAATCTACTCTTTCCCCTTTTCCAAGACCACCCCCAGGTCCAGCAAACCCCAAGGTAAATAATTCAGCACCAAATTCAAGGACTGCTAATCCAGGGGAGCCCAAACGAGGACCATGTTCTCTTAGAAAATCAGTAACTTCCTTTTGCTCATTTTTATCCAACAACACATAGGGAAGTGGTTCTTTAGGAAGTCGCTTTATGTATATCTTTCTATCGTTCTTTCTCTGAGGCTCAGTAACGACAATCGTGCCATCGCCATTCTTATCAACCTTAATGTATCCAGCCACCCGATTTAGGAGGGCAGTAGTGCCAGTTTCCGAAAGCCTCTTTTGAGTCTCCAAAGAAGCCAAACTCGGAAGCCCAAGCTCCTTTCGGACCAACCCCTGCATACCTGGAGCAACCTCACCTATATCCATCTCGCCCAAGCCCACCTTTTCTGCTATCTCTATAGCTTCCAACTCAAACTCTGGCGTAAATTGTTCTTTTGCCTCTCTTGTGCCAACAGCCCTCTCCCTAGCCCTTGGTCCTACCTCCTCCAATGGCACCCTTCTAGCATCGGCTTCGGCTTCTATTTGGGAGAGTGGTTTATCGGTAGCCCTAGCCCTTGCCTGTATATCTTTCATAGGCACCCTTCGGGCCTCGGCCATCCTTGCGGTGAGGCCAATGCTCGGCGGTGTAAGGCCCATGCCCAACGTCCTCTCATTGTCTTTAAATATCCGCCGGCCAAGTGCTCTTTTCTCGCCGGGGGTAAGCAACGGAGAAGCAAGAAGAATAGAGGAATCGTCGGATACTACTTGTCTCAATTCTGACGGTAATGTATTGAGAATATTGCGTACTTTATCTTCTACTCCCTGATCATAAGTGTCTCTCAGGTTGTCCAGAAAGAGTTTTCCGATGACGGGGTGTTCAGAGGCAAATCGTAATTGCTCTGGAGTTACCCATGCGGGCAAGTTCTCAAATAGCTCCGATTCGTGAAGCTGTGCCTGAACTAGGGGGTGGCTCATTCCCCCACCCTTAATGATAGAAGAATTGGGATTTACAGTCCCTATCTGATTTATGACCTGTTCCATCTTGAGAGTCTTTTGATCTACAGACTCCAGACTCGTCCCTATCGTATCCATCTCCTTCATCAAGTTGCGCTCCATACTCAGTTCAGATAGCTTGGTGCGCTTCTCTATTTGAAGGGTGCGCCTACGCTTCTCTTGGTTGGCGAATCCAACCTGTAGGGCTTTTGCTAGACCACCAGCCGCACCTGTTGGAACACCAAATCTGCGAACCATTTTATCTCCTTGGTGCGGGTAGTTGGGTTACTTGAAGGCCGGTCCCTCCACTACCGGGGATAATTGACCCACCACCGCCGCCACCACCGGCACCACCCAATATGCTACCTAAAATCTTCTTTAGAGCATCGCCGCCCAAGGAACCACCACCCTTGGTCGGGGCTCCGAATATCGTCCCGGCCAAGTCAAACAGACCACCAGCCCTGCTTTCCTTAAGTTGCTTCTGAAATATGTCTCTCTCGGCCCCTATTTGCTGTTGACCGAGCAAGAAAGCAAGTGGACCTCTGGATGCAGTAGCAAGATTGCTTCTTGTATCTGCCTCAAAACTTCTGCGACCCGGAACTGTCTTGGTCAGGTTCTCAATAAACCTTTGGTCTAGGTCGCTGAATTGCCCTGCCCGTTTAGTCCCGCTTTCGATCTCCGCTTGCTCTGAAAGGAACCGGGTTATCTCGTCGGAGCCACGGCCTTCCTCTAGTGACTGTATGCCAACGGTAGAGAGGTCGAATCCTGGGCCTAACTGCCGCCTCAGTTTTCGCTCCCTGTCCTCAAGGCCCGTCTTGAGTCGCTTCTCAAGGGCCGGACTGACAAACTCACCCCTGAGAGCCCTCAGTAGCCTATCAGCCGACAAGCCCCCTGCTTCGACGGTCTTTGCCCTGGCCGAGCCTTCGGCTACCCCACTAATTCCCGAAAGATTGCCCTCGGCATCGAATTGAGCATCAAGCCCAAGTGCTTCAAAAAGAGCAGGGGAAAGTAAGCGGCCTTCGGCCCTTGTCTCGTCAGCAATCGCCATGAGAGAACTAAGGTTTTTGAATAGGTCTTGCTGAAAAGCGGCGGCGGCTGGACTAATTGACGGCCCACTCGTACCGCCACCGCCTCCACCACTCTTATTTTTGTCGAATAAGCTCCCAAGGCCACCGCCTAAAGAAGCACCAAGGGAGGCCCCTCCTGGCCCACCCAAGAAGAAGCCACCAGCCCCCCCAAGTGCGCCTCCGATTGAACCGAAAATGCCCATTGGCTAACTCCTACGCATAGAACCAAAAACCAAGAGTGTTGACTTTGACAGTAGTGACCCCACTACCCTCATCTGCCATGTATTCGCATTGGGAAGAAGCATCTACGGGGACTATCGCTTGACCTGAGCCATAACCACCCCCGGAGGCGTCGCCATCAACCGCTGATTCATCGGGATTGGTGGTGTCGTCGGCGGCTCCCATAGGGAATATCGTGGCACTCGCTACTTGGGCACTGTTGGTTACATAAAGAATGACCTGTGCCAAGGTATTTGGCGGTACTGAAAGCGTTGCAGTCTCAGCCGTGTTAGCCGTGATGGTGTTATCATCTACATCCTGAATTGGGTCGTCGTACCTAAAGAAATTACCGCCCTTTTGGTGTGTGAAGTTTCTTATGTTGGCAGAGCCGTCTGTATGAATCGCCCCCACAAGCCTACCCATAGTGTAATCGGTAGGCATCGTGAGGCTTCCGAAGGTGGAAGTTAATGAAATCAGAACCCCAGGGGTAGCTCCCGCATCTTTAGAAACTACCCAAATGAAATACACGGTGTCATTGGCAGGAGTCCCGGTATCCAATGCGTTCAAGCCCGCTGACGCATCTATGAGTGCCGTATAATTGCCGTTTGCTATGAGTTTCAGAGTCCCGTCGGGGTCGCCATTGTCGGACACCGTAAGAGCATCGAAATCTACGTCAATATCGTGTTCGGTATCTCCCGCCGCATTGATAATCAATACACCGTCCATTGCCCATACGAACCCGCCCGTAACTACTTCGGCTAAACTGGCGGCTGGAACTTCGTACCAGTAGGTCTTGCCGATGATGAGGTCTAGCTGATACCGCATTCGGGCAAGCTCGCCCGCCATGCTGGTAGCTTGGGACGTTGCCGAAGCAGGGAATGGGTCGGTCTGCGTTCTCATCTCGGCTACGCTGGCCGAATAATCATCCATCGTCGCTGGAGTAAGCGAGGTAATATGATTCGTATGGTCTGTATTATAAATAGAGGCGGTTAAGACCAATCCTGTGGCTCGGGTAGTGTGAGAATAGCTAGAGCCAGCCATTAGACCAACACCCCCTCAAGTATGCCCACTACGTTTTTTCCAGCCATCAATTTCAGAAATCTATACGTCAGGTCATTCGGTACGTTATGTTCCTCATCCTCTGCCGCATACGCTTCTAGTCCGGCGGCGTAGAATGATTCCAAATCATCCGCTTCCAAATTGACCTTACACTTCTTGCAAATCGGCATAAGGTGGGACGAGCCATCGTCCATTTGAAAATGAATGGTGTCGTAGCTGTTGGAGGTAGCAAGGACGTAAACTATTTCTTGAATAATGATGTTCGTCCCTTCCGGCCGTCTTTGTTTTACTCCCAAATCCGCATTGGGAATTAACGATTGAAGGGCATCGCCACAACCACCCATACACCTGATGGTCTTGACAATCTTGTGCTTGTTCCACCTTTCATACTCCCTCACCTTGCCCGTATGCTTTTTGTTGGACCGCCCCTTAAATCTATTAAGGGCGGCCTCCGGCATACGTTTCAAATGCTTATCAGGCATGATTACAACCTCTCATCAGCGACCTTGAAATGGACGTACATATCAGAAATTGAAAAGTCTTGACCATCACCACTATTGGTCCCTTTGAAACTCACCCTCCTACCGCTTCCCGTCATTCTCTTTTTCACGTTGTTTACTTGGTCGCCGGCAAGTTTGTGAGTCCCAAGAGTAAAGACACCCAATGTTGAGCCACCCACGCCCATATCGAAAAGCAGGGTATAAGCAAAGTCTCCGTCTATAATCACATCAACCGAGACATCAAAGTTCCCAATGGGGTTGGATACCATCTCCAAGAAAGCGAAGTTTTTGCGCTTGGTAGCCATACGCTCATCTTGTTGGGAGAAATCCATATGGGGGGTCTTAAACGTGCCAGCGAAGCCGGCACTATCCTTGCTCCGTGAGGTCTGATCCATCAGGTAAACCATCCCGGCATTGTCACCATGCATAGGTCTTTCTATTCCGTCCGAGTCCTCTCTTATTGCCAGAACTTCGGCGGTGTCTCTAACGGAAGTCGTAAATTTTGGCTTGTTGGGGTTCATAAAATCGAAGATGAGCTCCAAGTCATTAACGGAGCTCCCCTGGCTCGGTACGGAGAATATTGCTTGTTTTTTATGGCCGTACCAAACCGACTGAACTTGGTCGAGCCGACCCAAATTCACATGGTCTCTTAAAAATGGAGTAATTTTAAGTGCGGCTGAGAGGTCTGTATCAATTACGTTCTTAAAGGCCTCAAAAGCAGTTAGTAGGTGGAAATTCCCCTCGTTGCTCATAAAGAGAATGTCGTTATCTATGTTCAGGGCCGCATGGGGGCTCTCTGCTACGCCCACGGCATCGGTAATTTGCTTCATCCACCAGTTAGATGTGCTGACCTCTGAATCATCAAGCGCAAATATGCCCCTCGGCCACTTGAATAGGAAAAGAATCCCGCCGAAGGATACGCCAGCTACGATCCTCCTCCCGACACCGGGAAATACGGTCATGGTGAATGACGTAGTAAGGAAATCCTCATGGTCACTATCGAGAGACTTATAAGCCCCATGAGGATAATTGACGTTCCCGTATCCCCACAAAGAATCCCTGTGAATCACGCCGCCTATTGGCTGATTAGTCGTAGCCCAATCTGAGGGGGGTTGGTCTATGTCTCCCGTAGCCACCCCGTCATCGTCTAGCACCTGAATGACGTTGATTCCGTTAAACATGAATAAGTGCGTGGCGTTCCCGGCCCCTTCTTGTCCACCCTTTAACAAAAAGAAATGCCTTGCGCTGGTTGAAAGGCCGGACTTCAACGTAACTGCATCTATGTTGGCACTTGTCTCCTTGTAGAGCTTCCCATCGTCCCATGCAGAGATGAGCCTTTGAGTTGACCTGTCAATCCAATAGTCAAGAAGACCCCTGCAAGCGGGTGTGCCACTTATACCGTTAGCGTCGAGCTTCGTAGCACCGCCCATCTTCTTCCAGGTGCCATCCTCGTAAGTGAGCGATTCAGATTCTATGAGGTCAGTAATAGGAATGGCCGCTTGGTTCTTGTCACCATTGAGGCCACCTTGACCGCAAGGAATCTGTATGATTTGACCTCTGTAGCCCATTAGACAATCAGGGACGGGCCTATTCCACCTAGGCTGGCATCCCAAAACTCCTCTCTTTCCATTCGCTCAAGTCCGTTGAAGTATTTGGTTTCTAACCCATCGGCTCTATCGTCGTCCTTGTCCATCGCAAGTGCGGCGGCAGTAGCGTTTCTGAGTACGGGCCTCCAACGCCTCGGAAGGTCAATAGCGCCACCCGCCGCAGGGTCGGTAGGTTGCTTTTGATAGTCGTACTCATACCGACGAGCATCTTGAGCGTAGCTATCAAAGATAATCTTGCTGTCGGTAATAAGGGCAAATAGGCCAGCTATGCCCTGCGATGGATTAGCTTGCTGGATACGAATATCTGGATGGTCAACGCCCTTCCTGGTAAGCGTCTTGCCCGTTCTCATGTCTCTTACTCGTATCACCCGCCCGAAATCCGAAGCACTCAGGCTGTATTCGTCTTGGTAGATGGTGCAAGCCGCCGTCCCATCGGTGGCCTCTATGTAGGCTTGGTCGAGGGTAATGGCGGCTGAACTACCGCCGTGGACGGAAATCCTATAGACATTATTGCCGATCTTAATCTTGCGATTAACAAGGTCGGCGGTCTGTGAGGCCGACAATGTTGCGCTGGTCGAGGCCAAAGTGACGCTGACTGTAAGGCTGGTAATGGGAGCGACGGTAGCGAAGGCACCCGGCGGGTCAGCAATAGTGAACCGCCAGGGCTTGTGGAAGTAAATCTCAAAGAACTTCTCGATGAGAAACGTCAGGGCAATGGAATAGAAATCCCCCGACGAGTCACTTCCGTTCTCGCCTACACGCTCTAGGGCTTCTTCCCTAATGTCATCAACGTCAGTAGTGTTTGCCATCTACCGAACCGTGGTTATTTGTTTTTAATTACGGTACTCTCGCCCTTCGGCAGACCAGGCAAACTACCCTTCTTGGACCTGATGATCTTCCTCTCGTCCGAAAGACCACCAAAACCAGCAATGCTATCCTCGTCGGTCTTTCTGCCTATGGCGAAAGTCTCTCCATCGCCCGCACCTTCGCTGGTGGGCGAACCGACATCTTGCTCCGGTTTATCACCTGATGGAGCAAATCCATCTCTTGCCTTGTCACCTTCGGGAAATCTTTCTTTTTGGGGGCTCATTTAGCCTCCTCCTTATAGGGCTTCCACCCCATGAAAGTACCGCCTCTGTCGCAGTAAGGGACCATCCAGCCCGTGCTGTGGTCCTTACCTACCGCCTCTACGTTTAAGTTCACCTTGAAGGGCACCTTGCAGAAATCTCTCGGCAGGGACAGTCTGACCTGGGGTGCCCATCCAATGACCCGGCTCTCGCCGGGGTTCAAGTAAAAGTTGAACTTTCCTGCTGGCAACCACTCCTCCCACTCACGGGAGTCCACCGTTATATTACCGTCGTCCATGATGAACCAGGCGTGGAAGAACTGCCCCTCACCCGACATGACATTTCTTATGGTGGCCGTGACGCTGGCGTTGACCACGCCTTCCGATTTGGCGTTATCAATGATGGTCAACCACTCTAACTGGTACTGAGCAACTGGAGGGTTATCCGCCCCCATCAATAACAGAGCAAGTGGAATGACCAGCACAAACTTCCTCATGTTTCACCTCGCAAGTTGATGTAACCCAAACCAGCACAAGCAATCCTAACGATGAAAAAACCGGGTCGTGCCACACCGGGAATCCAAGGCCAATGACAAGGAAAGCCGCCATCGTAGCCAAAGCATATTTCCCATCCCTCGACACTCCCTTAATTCCAAGATAAAAGCCTCTGAACGTGAGGCCCGAGAGCAGGGCCACCAGCACCACCCCACCTTCCAACAATGCTTCCAGGTACTCGTTGAAAGCGTGATAACCTATGGGACCGGCTATTGAAGCCCCAAGGTTGTAACCTATCAAGGTGGCGAGTGGATGCTTTAATGAGGCACCCCAAAACCTTGACCAATGCTCCAAGCGATCCATCCCTGGCAAATCTATTAAGAGGTATGTCCCTGCAACCACCACCCCTGCTAATAAGATCCCTACCCAAAGGCGGGGCCACCTGAAAAGAGCAAGGACAGTCAGGCCGGCAACCGCTGCACCCCAGGCAGATGAAATCTTGGTTATCACCATCACCACCAGAACGGGAACTGCAAGCCACCAACTCACCCCCACCAATGATGGAATAGTCAGAGCCAGCAACATTGAGTAATTCATCGGGTTGAGCATCGTTCCCGACAAGGCAAGTCCCGAAAAAAGCTCCGTCGTCCCATGTATAAGATGCTTGGGGTGTCCTGCATCTATACCGAATATTGGCATCGCTCCCCACACGGCCTCTACGAGCCCGATTACACACAGACTTGCCCCTATGTATCTCGTAAAATCCGGCCACTCTATGAGCAGAGCATATGCGGCCCCTGCCAGTAGAATGTTGCGAAGATAATGAGTTCCTAGCGATGGGGCCCATAGGTGTATCAGGTGGTTCAGGGCCACCCACAGTATCAGGTGGCCCACCCACCAGGGCATCGTCCAACGCCCCTTTCTTCGCAATACCGCCCACAGCGAGAACGCCATGAGAACCAGCAACCATCGTTCTCTCTGCGCCGCTACCGTCAGCCGATGATCCGGCCAGTATAGAGGCGTGATAAATAGCGGTATCGAGATTGCCGCCCAAAACACCCATGACTTACAGGCGTTTAAAGTAAACGTGAATAAAGCCTGTAATCGCATGGGCAGAGGTTGTGTAGCTGATGGACCTTGCACTCGCATGGTGGACAACGTGCTTCTTGGCCTTGTCCGTCACGCCCGTATCCGCTTGCCCGTAGGCCACGCCCGTCAGAAGGTCGCCCGCAAGCGAACCCGCTGAACAACTATTATATTGGGCATAACCCTGGGCATCAGCTACGGCTGGTTGAACTGTAATGGCATCACAGAACCCGTCTGCATCACCGTAGGTTTCCGTGGAGAGCAAACCAACATCAATGGTTCCGCTTGCCACCAAGGTCCGAGTTTCGATCATTACGTCCTCGATCTGTGCGCCGTGAGGCAGATCAACGCCCGTGTCCGTTTCAGACGCATTTTGCGAGAACGCAATCCGAAGGTGATAAACCTCCGGCGACCTCTTAAGGATCAACGTATGGTCAGTTGGGGTAAGGCTATTGAACTCACCCCATTGACCGCTGGTTGTGTAACAAACCGCATCCACGCTGGTAACGCTTGCGGCGGTGTAGAACGTAAACACCCCATTAGCATTTGCCGTTGTGGGATTGGTCTTGCTGGACGAAATCCCCGGATTGGTATAGACCGTGTACGCTTGGGAACTTGCGCCCGTCGTTATGGTTGATCTCGTCCCTGCGGCGTAGATTTCACAGGTCGGAGAGACCACCTTTACTCCGTCGTCGTACTTGACTCCGAAGTTCCAGTAGGTTGCAGCCAGAACCGGCATAGGCATAACTAGGAGAACAGCCGTAGCCAGCGCAAGCACACCCCCTAAAAATCTCTTGTGAATCATCATCTCCTCCTATATGCCCATCATTGCAAAAACAGCGTCAGCGTCCGTTGTCTCTGCCCTAGAACGCAACGTCCCATTCTGCGGGTTGGGCATCGTGTAGATGGCTTGCAAGCCCTTGATGCGGTTTCGTATCTTGGGCGGCAGCTTCTCGATCTCAAACTCCTTTTGCCCGTCACCGTCCACCCTGAGAAGGAATGACCAAATGTGAACAGGATTAAGAGCAACATCATACCTGTTCCCATGCTCATCCTTCTTGTCCCAGGTGTAAGATTGGCGACCACCAAATATGACTTCGCCAGTCTCATCATCCGTGGTGTAGGGTCGGGACATAGACATATGCTTTCTGCCGCCTAGATAGATAACCTTGGCGTATCCCTTCGGAATAACCGCCTTCTCGGGCTTGATCTTCTTAATCGGGGTTGCTACTGACATAAACCCTCCTAGTCATTAACTCTGCTCGGCCACGTTGGTACGGGAAGTCCTGACAGCGATCAAAGCGTGATCTTCGCTGTTAAACACCGCCTTCGTGTGACCGTAGATGGCACCAACGGCAAACCCGGTCTTGTTACCGTAGTCAAACTCCTTCTCCCGCCAGAATGGGCGCTTGCCCCAGGCGAAGCATCCCGCCTGTCTGCCGACAAAAAGGTTGTTGGCACCGTTCACGTTTGCGCCGGAGCCCCAGTTCGTCGTAACAGAGATGTTTTCGTGAACATGGAGAATCGTACCCATAGTCAGTCCGAGCATCCCTGTAAAGACGGGGTTCTGATCGCCCCGAGTCTGAGCATCCCTCACCGATTGCCTCCATTCGGTGTCGTTATTAACCAAGTCAAACTCACAATCAGGAGCCATCACTAAAACATGATGCTCCCTGCCCGAAATCTTGAGAGGCATGATTTTGGGAGCGAGCTTGAGCGACAACGTGCGAGACTTGCTCACTATGTCCAGGTTGAAATACATAGTGGATGTGATGGTGGCCGTGGAAGTCGCCGTGGACTGATACAACACCCTCGTAGGCGAACCGTCCAGGTCGTCAAAAATATCCTGGTCGATTTTCTCAGCCAGCCATATTTTCAACGCTTCCTTGGCGTGGTCACGAAGATCGTAGGCGGGGCGAAGCTCCGTCATTTTGCCTTCGAGCCTCACAGCGTTCCTCTGCTGGTCAATGATTACTTGGTCGCTGTAGTGAACCAGGGCCTCCTCGTTGCCTTCCAGCATCGAGTCGCCCGACACTCCAGCACCCGCCAGCTTCATCCCCAGAGTGAAGGTGATCTTGTCACCCGGACTTTTCTCTAACTCCGTTTTGACCTGGATGATGTTGTTTGGACCCTTGCCCATGAACCGAGGCCAATACGCTTCCTTCATGGCCTCCATTATGAGATCCCTGGCCCATTGTTCTGCTGTTTCCGTATCACCTGTTGCAACGCTGGTATCAGCCATTCGCTGCTCCTTGTTAGTCAATCCCCATTTTGAGTCTTTCTCTCGTTTTATGGGGTAGAGCTTCCCAATCCTCTTGAGTGAGTTCAGCCGCTTCTGCTCTGGAAATCCTGTGTGACGTTTCCGGGCCACCTGAACCCTTGGCACCCGTCAAGCCTTTTGGTTTTGGCTTGGTCACTCTCTGGATTACCTCGTCGGCTCCTTCTTTCCGAGCCGCCTCAACCCTTGCCTCTGTGTTCTCAGGAGAGCCAAGGATTTTCACCCCAAGGTCGTAAGCAGCGAGATAAGGAGAAGGATTATTTGCGATGATTTCTGCCAAAGCACGGTCCTTCTCAATCACCGCAAACACGCCGCTTTTCTCCAAGACTTCCTCAAAGTCAGGCAGGAACCGTTGGCCGATAATCCTTGATTGAACAACCCTGTCATCGAGAGACTTCTTTGTAATAAGACCCTCAATGAACTTTCCAGTCTCGGGTGCGACACCTACCCCTTCCCAATCAACGACCTCCTCATCTTTCTCCTCGGGGGCCATCGTGCGCCGGTGAGCTTCGGCCTGTTCTTCAAGGACGGCGGCTCTTGCTTCTGCCTCCTTGCGGCGTTCCCGTTCTGCGTGCAGAGCCCCATGAGGAACTGTATCCTCCGTTTCCTCAACGGGCTCCTCGGCAACTTCAACGGGTTCTTCTGCCTCCTCCTCCGCTACTTCTTCCTCGGGTTCTGACGGTACAATCGCTTCAAGCGGATCGGGCTCCTCTGTGATTTCCTCCTTGGTTTCTTCCTCTGTGACCACTTCCTCTGACATTGGAACCTCCCATTTACGTTGGGTAACGAAGCCTTTTTATCGGGGTGGGCTCCCCTATTCCGTGTGCGTCACGGAAACCGTAGGCCCTTTGTATCCCCCAAAGAAAAAGCCCCGATTCCTCTAGCTAGAATCGAGGCTTTATGCTTCTTTGGGATTAAGCCGGTGGCCGACCGGCTAATCTATTCAGTTGTTATTGCGATGTCGTTCTCCCTATATCAGCATTTCGCCCCTGGACCTCTGAGCTAGGCTGTCCAGGTCCAGACGGAGTTAGTGTTCCCATCTGCTCTATAAGCTGTTGCTTGTTGGGCAAGTCCGAAGCCTCAAGAATTGCTTGCGCCGGGATTCCATAACCAGCTTGGGCCAATTCTGTAAGCATGGCGAATTGGGATATTCTCGCAGTTGGCGAGAAGCTACTGGTTGTGATAACAACATCAAACTCGATATTGCGGAAGTCCTGAAATGACTCCGGCTGGTTTCCATTCTTGAGATCTTCTAGGACATTTACAACACCACCACCCTCTTGTGGCTGATTTATATGTGCCAGGGCCTCAAGACCATCCGGCCCCATGACTTGCACAACCTTTTGCTGGTTATAGGTCAACTGAATCAGCCCCATGAGCCACAATCCAAGTATCTTGTAGCTCCAATCCAGATTAGTCAAGGGCTCCGCAATCTGTAGCTGGCCCTGGGTAAGCCGAAGCATAATAGCCCGACCACTCTCGGCCCCCGAGCCTTCAATGCCTAACAAGTCCGGGTTTATCGCAATATCGAAAAAGTCATCCTTGCTTTGTTTATCAACCAAGAAATATATCTCACCCGGATTTGGAGTGGGCACCGGGGTAATTTCTTTGCCCTGCCTTTTCCACAAGACAAATCCAGCCTGTCTAACTCTTTCCTCCAAGTCCTCTGGCTTGGCCGTGGCCCCCTCATCTGCTATCCACCCTCCAAGCGCAAGTTTGTTCATCAGGTGCATATGCTGGCTACGCCTCTTGTTGGTCTCTCTCTGAGGGTCTTTGAGCCTTCGGACAATACCCTCCTTCTCGCCATCTAGCTCCTCGTACACAAACGGAATGATGGGCAACATCCTATCGAGGGGCGGCTTGTCATATGGAGTGTCACCACTCTCAAGAAGCAAAGACACGCCCCCCGCAACGACAGCATATTTTATCTGCGTCACCGTCCTAGTCTCTAACTTCATGCCCTCTGCACGTTCAGGATTGGCCGAAGCAATAGCTGATTTAAATGCGGCAAATTCCTCCTCGGTGCCTTCCCACGGCTCCATGCTGGAATTAGCAAGGTCCACCATAAACTCTCTGCGAGCATCAATCTTATACCAGCACTCCAAAATCCTGATGCGCTTGTTCTCTTTATCTACAAAGATGTTGTGCTTATCAGGGGTTTTATATCCATCGCTCGGGTCGCCTTCGGTCAACTTCGGCTCAGTCCCTTGCTCGGTGAATACATTTACGAACCCCTCTTTTATCTTATCCACATGAGTAGGATACCTCTCAATAAGCTCCAAATCGGCAAACCACTTGTATCTGATAACAAAGGTGGCGTCCGAGAGGTCCATCATCCTTGCGTCGGGGTCAACGTAAACGTCCCGCCAAGACTCCCACACTACTCTTGGCTCGCCGTTCACGAAGTCTCTGGCGTAGTCTATATCCGGCCACATATACCCACGACCACAAGCGGCTGATTCTTTCTGCGCCTTATCGAAATGCCATTGAACCTTGCCCTTGTGCATGGCGTGTTTTATGAGTGCGAAAAACAGATTGGCAACGGAAAGGTCGTGGGGGGATGAATCAACTGGAACCGGCTTGATGTCCTTCCTGTTGCTTAGATGAGTCCCCACAACAGAGGCCAACTGTTTCTTTATTCGATTGATAGTAAGTACGGGATGGTTCTGTTTTTTAAGTCTCGATACGTCAGCATCATCCCATTGCTGACCTTTAACGAATTTCATATCTTCTTCGGCCTCTTTTCTAAAGGCCACTTCGTTTGGATGCTCGAAGGCAAACTTGAACCAATTAAGAACACGATTGATTAGCTTCGTGTCTTTATCATCGGTTACAATATCTTCTGTAGCCGCTGTGAAAAAACTAGCATCGGGACTCATTCGTTTTTCTTCTCCAAGTGTTCAATTTCTTCATATGTCTCGGCCTGGGCATACTCTGTGCCTCTCATCCTATAAATCTTGCCAGCTTCCAAGGCCCTCTTGAACGGTTCCTGGCCTACGGCAAGATGTATAGCGTGAATCGCCTCGGGGCCATACTTTAGCCTCATCGCATAGAACGCCGCCTTGACCGCTTCATCATAAGGGTGGCCTTCGTTAACAAGCGATTCTTTTACTTGGGCATAAAACTCAATCGCACCTATACCGTCCTCTGCCGTGGGAATAGAAAGATTTATGCCTTTGCCGGGGAGCTTTACCCGGTGAAACATAAGGTCTTTTGGAATTAGCATCTTTTCACCCATGACTAATCTGTTATCCCCACAGAGCTTCTTGGCCTACACGCTGTCCCGCTGAAATCATGGTCTAGCGCATTGGTGCAATTCCAAAGGTCCGTTTTCTCTTGTGATGTAAGAACACGCTTGAAGAAGCTGAACGAGTCGATGCGCCCATCCATATACCGTCCGACATCCACTAGGTTCCCGATATGAAAAGCTCCCGTCCCGTCTGTCGGGCCGGTAGCTGCTGCGCTTACAGGGATTCCATTATCTACCTGTATGTTGACGGTGTTAGCAGTCGCATCGTGCCAAGCCACAATGAGGTGCCAGGTCGAGGCCGAGAGGCCCGAGCCCCAGGTGGCTTGCCCCCTGTTGCCGCCGGCGGGGGTGTAAATTTGGAAAAAGGGCTTCTCTGACCCGTCGATGTCTATGTGCCACTCGTACTGATTCGTGCCCCCCTTGCTGGCGACACTTCTAACCGTCCCGGTGCTGTCCTGATAGACCCAAGCCACAATGGTGAAGTCTATATCGCCCGTGGACATCGAGGCGTTGTCGGCTATGCTCAAATACTCGTTGGTGGCGGCGGTGAACTGCCCCGCAACGTCCAGTATCCCGGTTTCTTCAGTTACGGTATTGTTATTGGTCAGAGTGTTCGAGCCCGCAGAATCGGTGGTCAGGGCTCCCGTATTGAGCTTGAAGTGGGCTTCCAGGTTATCCAGAAACGCAGCATTGGCTGGCAGGGCCACCAACAGCACAAGAGCAAGGATGGTTAGTAATCGCTTCATCGCTCGACGGCCTCTCTCCAGCCGTGGTTTCTATGGAAAGCCTCTGGCCCCACGGAACGAGCCTTAGTAAATTCCTTGCCGCCAGATTTATAATGAAGGATTGCCGTGTATCCCTGTCCTCGTGGGCCGTCGTAAACGTGAATCTCTATGGAGGCTGGAACTGAAACGGGCAAGACAAACCCCGCATCAGCCCATGACTCTGCTTGGTCGTGGGGCCTTCGGCCAAGATCTGTTGGGCCATCCGAGTTACGGATGTTCCTGGGCGTAAGAAGCCCCTGGAAGTATTGTCCGTGGGTAGCAAAATAATCAGCCTCTCTTGTCTGAATGTGTGCCCACAGATTATCCAGCATGGTATCGGCCCGCCTCTGGCGAGACTGGCCCCACGCTGGTGAGGCTATGAAAAAGGACAGGAGTAGAATTACAAGTTGTTGTCGCATGTTAGGCTCACCAATAGACGAGTGGCGTTATCATTAGAGTCCACGTTCCATGCGAGTATGTTCCCTGCAACCATCACCGTAGTCCAACCCGTTAGGGTCGTGTCCTCGGAGTTTGCCGCCGTGGTTATCGTGACCGGGGCAGAGGCAGTTATGGAGTCGGCGTCTGCGGGGGGGAAGTTTGCGTAAGTGTCGCTCCATATATCCACAACAGTTGAGGTAGATTGGTCAGCGAAGGCTCTTGCAGCTGAAACCGTACAGGCGTTAGGAATCTCAAGGTGGCCTTTTTCGCCCGTCGTAATAGCCGCACCGCCGCCATCAATGATGAACTGGATGGTGGTCTGCCTATGGTCTAGCCGAACATCGGCACCAGCATCATCTGTAAACCACAACTCATTAGGTGTTGCCGTGTTGGCCCAAATCTGGCCCTCCCCCGCTACATCATCGTCAGCATCGGCCTGTTCTAAGAGAGTAAGTACGCCATTTATGAGTAGCTTGTTTGCTGAGAAATCACCCCATATAAGCGGCGCGGTAGTGCTAGAGTTATCAATGTAAAGCTGGTTGCTCTCTGTGGTTAATGCTTCACCAGCACTAAAGCCTATTAATACATTTTTACCACCAGTCGAGAGCCGGCCCGCCCTAAATCCTATATAAACACTTCCATCCGCATTGGTAGCGGCATTTCCCGCCTCGAAACCGAGGGCGATAATCCCATCGCCTGACGTAATGGCAGTCCCTGCATTAGTGCCTATGCAGACGTTTTGGGTGCCATTAACGTTAATGGAATCACAAGCAGTTGTGCCGATGCCTACGTTGTTGCCGCCGTCGTCAATGTCTAAAAGACCTTGGAGGGTGAGGTCGCTAGTGAAGGTCTTTGGACCTGAGATGGTCTGGGTGGTGGTGAGCGAGACACCCCCGCCCGATATTCCACCCGCAGATATATTCTCGGCGTGAACAGGAGTCACAAAAAGAACTGATATTAGTAAGGCGACTAACAAACTATGGATTTTTCTCATCTTTTAACACTCCCTAAACGAGCGATCCTGATTCCCAATAAAGAACCCTCATTGTCTGGTTGGCGGCACTCGCCACGACATTGAACGTCGAAATGTCCAGACCCTTTTCGCTGGCCGGACTTGTGTAGCTCTGCCCCGCCGTCAGCTTGCCTCCCTCGCCCCCACCGGTAGCAACATCCGAGTCACCAACAAAAATGTTCCCCGAGTTGCCATCGTCGGACTGCAAGAGAAACGAGTGGATTTTGCCCGTTGGGGTGATAATGTCAGAAAGGGCTTGAACCCCTACTCCGACAGCAACATTCGCAACGCTTTTAGCTCTCCACGCACCCATCAATAAATCCTCCTAGTAGCCCCTTGTCTTGCGGGCCGGCTTTTTATGACTCAACCTCTTGGGAGGCGATTTCTTCTTTTTCGTTTTCTTCGGCATTACGCACTCATCCAAGAGGCGACGGGTTGCTCAACCTTTCGCCTTTCATAATCCCGCATCTTGCCTTCCCACCTGACTAGCTCAAGGCCGGTAACTCCGTACTGATGGGCCTCACAAATGTGACTGTATTCGTCTTTTACCGGCATCGGCCTTTTGTCGTATTCCTCTGCGAGTTCGCCAATGTGGTAGCCACCAGCAAGACCGTCCCTCAACATCTCTGTATCGAAACCAGGGTCAATCTGATATGCCGGGACAAGCTGGCCGTCCACCATCACGCTGGCAACCAGCCACTCATCCAAAGCCTCCCTTCGAGCAGTAAAGGCTCTTGCACCGGCCATCAAATTTATTTCGGGGAGCAACTTGTCGGCCACGCTCATCATTTCAATTTGAGAATCGTCTTGCATGGCAGGGTCGCCAAAGTCTATAAATCGGGCTTCGGGAAACCATGTAGTAGAAAGTCTGAGTACGTCCTTCTTGATATTGGCGACTCCAGCGTTTATCCATATCCGAGTTTTGAAAGTGAACAGCCGACGATTGCGTTGTAACTGCTTCCAGGTGCAGGCAAAATAAACAGCCGTAACGCTCCCGTCCCAACCCCTGATGATGGGCTCTCGCTTGTCCCACATAAGAGGTTTTTCGGAAACGTGCTTGCGCTCGTCGTAGTTGGGATGAACGGGGTCGCCTTCGGTCAAAATGCCCCACTCGCCGTCAACGTATCTTTTCCTCCAAGACGGGGGCATATGGTCGTGAGATTCTATATATCCCTTCGGCAGATACTCCCGGTTATCTTCCATACTGAGTGTGTAAAGTTGTCTCTGAGGCTCCTGAACCTTTACGAACTCATCATGTAACCAATGCCGATTAGTGGGCGGGTTGAACGAAAGAAGCATCTCAAGGGGCATACCCATTTGAGAGAGTCGGCCCTTGAGAGTTAGAAACGTCTTATGGGTTATCTCGCTGGCCTCCTCAATCCATATGAGGCCGTATCCAATCGAACCGAACTTGGCAGGATCCTCTTTCTTATCTTTGAGCGCAGACCTGAAATCCACCCTCCCGCCGTTGGTGAGCCAGATGGTCATTTCATCCTGATTGACCTTCTTGATAATCCCCAAGCGCTTCCAGTTATCGGGATTCTCATCCTCGTACCAAATCCAAGGAAAGAGAGTATCTTTGAGCTCGGGGTAGGTTCTACGAACTACGAGGCTTCTCAAGCCGGGGTTGTCGAGATGGTGCTGAGTGAATCGCCTAAATACGGCTGTGGACTTGCCCGACCTCCAGGCACCCTTCATTGCAAGCATACAGGGCTCACCAGGACGCTCCGGCTTCCAATCGAAGGCCGGCCATTGGCCCCTGTTGAACTTCCAATCTATGTCAACCGTTTGGACTGTCATTTGCCCTCCAACAGAAAAGGGGCCAACTTTCCCCGCACGCCCGATCGGGAAAGCGACCCCTTGCCGTTCTTATCTGTTGGTTTCCAGGCCGTCGCCTGGAAAGTTACTTATCTATTTAGCTTTCTATGTTTCTCCGAACTTGATTTCCCGCAAGGACAATCACCGACCCATTCGTAGCCAAGGCCAGCACTAACCATGCGGGCTTCATAGGTTTTGCAACCACACGATAAATTTAGATTTTCGTAATAGTGGGTTGCATAGCCAATGCCCCTAACACATTCTTCATCGTGTGCCTCTCCAATGGTCAGAGGTTTAATCGGCTGATTCATCTATTTCCTCTCCCTCAATAATCTCCTCGGCACCGTCCTCAAGAAGCTCTCGGTTATCCAACAACTCTGTAGGACGATGAATGTGAATATTGAAATTGACCTCTTGCGGTCCCTGGTCCGGGCCACCCTGAATGAAGGATGAGCCCCTAAAAGACTTATCAATGCTAGAGGCTACATAGCCTTCCGACCTACAAAGGTCAGCCAGAGTTTCAGCATCACACGGCCCATTAAGAGCATCGCCTATTCTCGCTCTGATTTTCCTGAGATTGGAAGCACCGAGCTTGTTGCCTTCCCGTAGATCCGCAAGAACGGACTCGTCAACAAGGCATTGCTCTAGGAATAAACGCTTGGACTCTGCTAGGTCTTTGCCCATTGGTTACAAGCATATAACATAACGTGATATTGCTGTCAATAATATAATATCACTCCTCCAAAATGCCTATGATTGTTTTCAGGTGGGCCGCATTTACTATGCTCAGAAGGTGGGATATATCTTCGGCCCTTGACCCCCTACTCCAAAATTGGCCCCTGTCGTTTTTGTAGATCGCCAGAATCATGCTATCCACCGGCTCACCGTTGATCTTCACTTTGGGCTCCTGAGAATCATCAATCTCAATCAGGATTGTTTCTTTGATTGCCTCGTCAGTCATTTTAAACCTTCCTTCGCCGTGAAAGATAAAATGCGCCTAGAAAAATCATAATAGCTACCCAAGTTCCGATGTAGTCCTGATATGAAAAGAGCCAATTTACCATAACTCGTTAGGGCTCCTTATCGTAATATTTTTCCCAATCGCCAACTACCCACCAAGAAATATGCAGGGTGACAATGGAAATTCCTATGACGATAAAAAAACAAAATGGCAATGCCCACAACCACTTCATCCTCCCGCCAGCGTCGTAATGACAAAGGCCACCCCGCCAAAAATGCCCACAATGAGAACCCCAATGAAACAGCAAAGGGTTAAGGTTTCAGTCCAAGTTGGTTCTTGGACTTGCCTCATAGTTTTATCCCTCCAAGCCAAATCATCCCAACGAGCAAGATGCCGCCAACGACGATTATGGGAACCAGGTAGAACAGGACGGGCGCAACGAATCTGCGATAGAAATTCATCCCAGCCTCGCCACCGATCTACCTGCATAGGCGAAATAAAAAACCGTAATTACAATGAGTGCGGAGAAACACACCGACACGCCGACTAGGAATACCTTCATAATCAGCAAGTCCACGAAGCGGATTATATACAGGGGCCCCAGGGTCAGCGACAGCCCAAGGCAGGTCAGCCCACCGTAGAAAAGCCAACTAAGGACGTAGTAGAATATGTTGTCAATGGGACGGAAGCCCCCACTTTCGGGCTCCTTCAAGAGACTCATCCCCCACCCTCCTCTGTGCCCCTTTCGGGGTATTCCCAAATCTTAATACTCACCGAAACCGCATCTGCAACAGGCACACCGTCGAGGGTTATTGGCCTATTAGTTCTTGGATACACCTTGATTGTGTGAACATAAGGCCCCTTGCTACACATGCCAACCTCACCGAACACGAAGCCACCAGGATAAAACCTATCCGGGTAAATTCTTGTTTCGGTACTGGCTCCCTCTGACCGGGCAACTTGAAGGCAAATCATCTGCGATACCTTGCCCCTGGTCCAATCCAAATCCCATACGATTGGAATAAAAATGTAGCCGATAGCGACCATCAATGCGGCATAGATAAGAACACTTTTGATGCGGCTCATTTCATCCTTTTCCGTATGGAGAACAGTTCAGTATGGATAACCCACAAGACCTGTTGGATGTCTTGACCTATCTTATAAAAGAGAATAAGAATCCCAACCACGGAAGTACTAAGCGCAGTAGTTATGATTATCGCTGTCCAACCAAAAGTCATCGGCCTACTTGCTCACTTATCCATTCTATAAAAGGCACAAACGCAACTCCCATACCAAAGCCTACAAGAAGCCAACCCAGGGAAGATGCAAAACCTAAAGCAGCCAAGACGCTCTCACCCATTACCGACTCCCCACGCACCCGGCATATCTACACAGGCGATTATGAGGCCCCTCGCTCATAAAGGACTTGTCGCATTTCAGGCAAGACCTCTTGACCACCTCGGGCTTGGGAAGCTCTGGCGCAATCCCAACGTTGGCCGGGGCGTACTGGTCATGTCCCGTATTGGTCTTTTTCCTGTTGGGGCCATACGGACCCCTTGGCCCCCTGCGGCCATGGTGTGCAAACATATTAAATTTGCGTTGGGCATCCACGGCCTCGCCTGACATCGGCAATCCCTTCATCACATCCCCCGGCTTGGCTTTGATCTTCATCTATTACGGTGACCTCCAAATGATAAGAAGCACAACAGCCACCACGACAACCCAAGCCCCTATCTCGGGCCAGTTAAATATGGCCCATTTCAGCGTTTCATTCATGGTGCTTTTCACCCTGTTCACGCAGATAGCGTAGCTCTTTGGCTATGGCGTCAAAGTCCGAATCAAGGTCACACTCCACGCCAACATCTTGACATCCCCTATATTCGTTCAGCAACTTAAACTCCGGCCTCGGTGCGGGCTTGAGGGGGGGCATACACGACCTTCCGACGGTAAGATTTTCCCCGTGAATTGGGTCGCCCACCCAGATAAGCCGACACTCCCAACCATCACCTGGATAAACAAACGTCCCTCGGTCTGAAAAAGTCACAGTACCCGTGGTGCTAGTTTTAACCTTGAGTTCGGGTTGGGCACTTGCAAGACTTACCCACAAAAACGCCACCACCACGACGACGAGAATGTTAATCGCCCACATCCTGACGGTCTTGCCCACATCCAGCTTCACGCTCTTGCGCTTGCGCTTAATCCATGCCTTGCGCTTCATCGGGACTCCTTAACCTCCACATCATCCACCACGGGTACGGGCGTTAGAAAGCGAAACGTAACGGCATCACCGTCAACTCCATCCACCCGTTCTCTAGTGCAAACCATGGCCTCTTTTTGCAGGACAATCGCAATCAGCTTCTCAAGCCGCCGAGCTATCCATATTCTAAAAAGCATCAAAACGCCCCCATGCTCCAGGCAAACCACTCACGACGACGAGCCCTCAATTCCTCTAAATACTCGTCGAGCCAGGGCTGAAAAAGGAGTGGGCGGGTCAATTCTTTAACCATTTGCTCGGCCCAAAACTTCTGCGTGATTAAACTCATTGCTCGCCCCTGTTCAATCGCCTGACCTGTCGGACCATCCGATCTGTGTTGTTCCAACGCCAATCGAAACCAACTGCCTCCCAATGCCCAAAAGGACGTACAGCACTGCGAGCATTGTCACGAAACCACTTACTCCATAATTTGTTAACCATCTCCATCCTGTGAGCCCAAAGCCGTACAGTAAATCCAGCAGAACCCTTGAAAATCATCTAATTGCCGCCACGTTAATCATGAAAAATTATGGGATGCTCCAGCCCCCTTATACCTAACCCAAGCCCCGCTTAAAGCGTATGAGACTCGAATCTGAGGCTGGAACACCCGTAATCTCATGCGCCGTAAAGCTCATGAAAGTAAATAACCATCTTCTCTGCCTTCTGAACCAAAAAACCAAGACGTTCACTCAACCCACTCGACGAAGCTAAAAAACGGTTAGGATCAATCGGGTCTTCCGATGGGTCAGAATCAGGGAGGCCACCATCATGGCCCTGTATAAGACTGCAGAGAATGTCCAACTGCTCCTCTAGCTTAATAGCGGAATCCCTGGAACGGTTCAGATAACCCGATACCGTCATTTTGGCCTCGGCTTGCGAGGAGTGTAACGGGTGAGCCTCAACTTGCCCTGGAAGCATCTCCCTTTTCTCATTCATCTCAACTCTCCTTTCAAAGTCATGTAAATCCTAAAAACTCTCGGTGTCTGAGGAAAAACATATTACTGGAACGCCCTTTTATGTCTACACCCGTAATAAATCCTGTCCACATTGGAAAAGTCGGTAAAAACCCAATTCCGCAGAGAAGCCACTAACGCCTCTGTATCATCTTTATATTTAGAATAAAGAGCCACGGCATCGCCCAAGGCAACAACGTGATACTGAAACGCCTCCGGTGGCTCGGGCATTTCTTCAGGATAATCGGGGTCGCACTCGCAAACGGTTATTCTCTCAGGAAGAACCACATTGTAAATAGGGTAGGCCCTCGCCCCAATGTTTCTCGTTTCACCTGATAGGGGGCCATCTATGAATATCGCTATCATTAAAAATAGAGCCTCATGTAAAACCTAAAAACTCTCGGTGTCTGATACTTCCTATGTATGTACCTGCCCTATCGGAAGCCGGTGGGGGGGTACGGGTACCACCACACCACATGGGTACCATCAGAAAGTAGCAATCTGATGATCCTACCATCCCACCAACCCAAGCAAGTCCAAGTCAAAGGACTAAGGGAGATGGAGACACTTCGTGTCATCTTATGCCCCGCCCTGGAGAGAGCCCCTAGGATGCCCCCTGAGCCCTTCAATCCCATTATGCTCATGGTGGCCTACCTTCATGGTTAGTACGGGACTAGAGAGGGCATATTGG
>SDBV01000900.1_pt1 | contig 43308 bp, 48 predicted proteins | sample 2277081 | NCBI WGS metagenome assembly SDBV01 (sample SAMN10402039, study PRJNA504765) | marine sediment metagenome | isolation source: marine sediment core GS10_PC15, 223 cmbsf | place: Arctic Ocean: Southern Knipovich Ridge | collected 2010
CATCAAGCCTTCAGCCCCGAAAGGGCAGCTGAGGACTTTATGAAAATATATACAGCATTGGAGTTGAAGAAATATGGAAACGTTGAAAAAATTAGTTAGACAAGCGCTTGATATTGCGCCGGGGCTTGCGGAGCGTAATCCGCGTCTTATGTGGAAAGCGGTTCAGACAAAAGGTGATTGGAGTATGGAAGAGGTTAAAAAAGCAATGGCCGAGGTGGCACAAATGCATACCACAGACCCACATATCGTAGTTGGCCCCCAGCAGAAGACCCTAGAGGAGGTAATTGAAAATGCCGAGAGGAAGAAAGAAGAGAAAGAAAGAAGCAAAAGTGCCGAAGAGTAAGCCTGCCCAAAAAGAGGAGTTGACTCCATTGGAGGCATGTAGTCTAGATCAATATCACTCTTTTATGAAGGCCCGAGATAATATCATCGCCATATCATATCGAGTACCCACAGCAAACTTGGCAAAGGACGGACTTGTAGCTAAATACAGAGGCGAAATGATTACAGCCATACAGAAATATGGCCGAAATCGGGGACAAATCATTTCAACGCAACACATTTCCATTGATGTCCTGCCTATGGGTTCCGAAACCATTATCAAGGCGTGGGCGCTTGTGAAAGACGTTGAAGGCAAAACTAGAGGAAGAGATTCGGGTCCAGGTGATCCGCTGGATTGGAGTATTAAAGGGGTGCAAACATGAACATATTAGTGCTTGGTCATTCGGTTGCCCATTATCGCCAAAGAAAAATGTGGGAATGGATTGCCGAACAGGGACATAAGGTCAATACCGTAGTTATGCCCCAATATCGAGATGAAAAATACCAGCCAATGAAAAAAGGTTCATTTACTCAAAACATAACATCCGTCCACTCTCCACAAGTGGGAAACAATTATTGGCTGTTTCCGGATTTACATGGACTTGTTCACACTATTGATCCAGATTTTATTTTCTGCGTTCAAGAACCTTGGGTGTTTTGCACTTATCATGCTCTTATGGTTGCAAAAATGTTCCAGAAGCCCTTCGGTTTCTTTACTTGGGAAAACATTCCCAAAACATGGCCCATGCCTTGGAGATATATGGAGGGGCAGGTTATTAAGGAAGCCGACTTAGCTGTTGGAGGAAATAAGGATGCCTGCCAAATTCTTCTACAGAAAAATGCAGTAAATGTAGTTCAAGAAATACAAACTGGATTGGATATAGATTTGTTCTTTCCAGAACCAAAATTAATAACTGAAGATAAGGGTGGTCCCAGAAAGTTACTATTCGTGGGAAGATTAACTAAGGCCAAGGGAATTAAAGTTATATTACAGGCTTTTGATAAACTGCCAGAGGGGGAATATGTCCTTCGCTTTGTTGGTGGGCGGGGAGAATTAGAACATTTAATTCGCCAACATCCGAAGTTCGGGAAGGATATCACTCTCGAACCGTGGATGGAATATGAAAGATTATCCCGAGTCTACAATTGGGCGGACGTTTCGTTAATGCCATCAATTGACACGCCAATGTGGATCGAACAATGTGGATATGCACTTGGTGAATCCGTTCTATGCCACGTTCCAGCTATTACGAGCACGAGTAAGAGCATTATTGAATTATGGAAGGATGTGCCAGATATTCATTTTGCGGCACGGGGAGACGTTGATACCTTGGTAGCTATGATAAAAAACGATGAGATCTATAAACCGGCAAAAGATGGCAGGCAGGCAGTGGTGGAAAAATATTCAGTAGAAAAAGTTGGACAGCATTATATAGATATGATAAGTGATCTCATATGACTATGAAAAGATTAAACAACGTAAATGAGGATAGCAAGATCATCTATTTTGACAGTTTAACTACTGTTCCGTTGGAAGATGGGGAAGATAATATTCTTAAATTTAGGTATTTTACCCTAAAAAAGGAAATAAAAATGCAAATATTGGAGAAAATATGCGAGGCCCGAGCGGGCAATCTCCAAGATCCCTTTGTTGTCTTGCTTCCTCATAAAATGATTAGAACTGCCCCAAAAAACTTGCCCTATCCCGTTCCTTTTTGGGAACATAAAATCTATATAATCTCGCATATTAGAGAAATAATGGTATTAGAAAATGAGTGAAATGAAGCCCATATTGACCATTGCGCCAGAAGATTTTCCAGGAACAACCTCGGTGCTGAAGCATTACAATGTAACGGGGTTAGTTGAGCATAGTGATGAAATTTCTCCCAGAACTGTGCTTGGAAGAAAAATGATTGTTTTAGGGGGGTGGCACAATATCTATTATGAGGCCGTGAGAAAGATCCAAAGTTCAAATGTGCCCATAGGGTTATATTGGACATCTTCAGTGGGACAGATGGATTTTTCCAACAACGGAATAGAAGTATCTTACATTCATATTATAGCGGACCTGGTGAGAACTGGGCTTATTGATTTTATTTTCTGTGCAAATCCCGATATTCAAAACTGTCTTCAGCAATTCATTCCCAGAGATAAGGTAATTCATCTTCCATATGCATTTGATTGGGACGAAGTTCAGAAACACCAAGTTGATGATATTTATGTGGGAGAGGACTGGGTAGATTTATTTTGTCCGGGAGATACGAGAAAAAATATGTTGGTCCAAATTCACGCTGCAAAGAACGCAGACGTGCATCTTCACGGCAGCGGTTTTAGACCGCGATATAAGTGGTTCTGTGATTTGATCAAAGTTCGTTATACTGATATGGGGTGGATGTCCAAAGACAAATACTATCAAGCAGTTCAAACCATGAAAATGGGGTTGCAGGCAACATATGCTGAAACCTTTGATTACGTTGTGGCCGAACATTTTGCGCTAAAACGACCATGTATCGTCTCAACGGTAATGAACAGATGGATAGACAAGAAGCTTTGGAAAGATTTGATGGTTCATAATCTCGACGATCCACTTGAAGTGGCCGATCTCATCAAAAATATCATCCATATGACAAAGAAACAACAGAAAGGCTTAAATATTCGTTGTTATAACTTTATGAAGAAGGAAGCCGAAAGACGTAATGCGCTAGCAAGCAATATACTCAATGAGGCTCTCGAAACGGTGTCGAAAAAATGAAAGTTCTCGTGACCGGTGGTGCCGGATTTATAGGATTTAACGTTGCCCAAGAACTCAATTCAGAGGGACATGACGTGATCATTCTTGATAATAAAATTGATGGAAAAAATGAATTAAACTGGATGATGGCTGAACAATATGGAATTGAAAGAATGCACTGCAGCATTAATCATCTTCTCCCTCGGGGTACTATATTCGGAGATATAGACGCCATTGTTCACTGTGCTGCACAGACCGCCGTAACAAAGTCCCTCGAAAATCCGCTTCATGACTTCATCACAAATGTCAGAGGGACTTTTAATGTTTGTGAATTTGCTAGGGAACACGACGCAAAGATTATCTATACCGGCACGAATAAAGTTTATGGGGACAATGTTAATAAAATATCTTTAAAGGAGGGGAAAACCCGATATCGATATGGATCAGAAAAATATTGCATTGATGAATTGTTCCCCATAGATCATACTGCCCACAGTCCTTATGGAGTTTCAAAACTTGCAGCAGATTTATATATACAAGAATATCATCATACTTATGGGTTGGATACCGTCGTTTTCAGAATGAGTTGCATCTATGGCACGGGTCAAGTAGGTTCGGAAGATCAGGGATGGATCGCCCACATGGTTCATCAATGGGTGAACGGGGGAAGAATAAATATTTTTGGGGACGGAAAACAGGTGCGAGACGCGCTCCACGTTGACGATTTAGTTTCTCTCCTCTCTCAAACAGTTGAGGGAAATGCTTCGGGCGTTTTCAATATAGGAGGGGGACTTGAAAACACTATCTCCATTCTTGAATTGATAAATATGCTGGATGAATGGGAGCCTCATGATAGAAATATACTCTGGCATCCTTGGCGACAGGCGGATCAGAAAGTATATATTTCAAATATAAGCAAAGCAAATAAGATTTTAGGCTTTTCTCCGACAATATCTCCTAAAAAAGGAATTAGGAGACTTTTCAACAGGGGAATATTAATGAGAGATTCGGTGAGAATAAAATGACAGAGAAACAAAGACCATATGGAGAGTTAATGCGATATAGGCATAAATTGCCTCCAATTTACGAATTCCCAACCTTTATTAGTGAATATGCCTTAATCGGCTCTAAAATGGGAAGGGGATATAAAGTTTTGGATTTTGGCTGCGGCGAGGGCAAAGTTTACAATGAATATTTAATTTCATTGGGATTAGATATCGAATACGTGGGGATTGATCCCGATCCACATCTTGGTTTGAGAACAAACTTTAAGATTTTTAAAAATATGGATGAATTTGAGGAGGAAAATTTGAAGGCGCGGCATTTTGACGGGCTGTTTATGTTAAACATATTAGAACACCTATCATTAGACGAGACATATGATGTGTTGACAAGGTTGAACCCATATATAGATGGTGATATTTTCATCATGACTCCCAACCCAAAATGTTTTGATTATATGTTTGCTGACCCCGAACATAAAACGTTTTATACTCATGAATTTTTATATGGTTTGCTTAAACATTTAAATTTCGAAAACATTGAAATATGGAGGGGAAAGGGCATATATCAAATTCGGGAAGAAGAACTCAAGAAAAACCCCGGGCATGTCCACTTGAAGGAAATGAACGAATTTCAGCGCAGGGTTTGTCTATCAATGGGACTGGATTGGATGGGAAACCTCCTAATCGTGGGGTCTCGTGCTGATGACTGATATCACTCTCATAAATCCAGACTCCTCATTTCTAACAGACCCCAAAGTTATGCCCCCATTGGGAATATTATACGTACTTGCATCTTTAAAACAAATGAAATTTGATGCCGACTTTATAGATTTGGCGGGCGACGTTAAGGTAGAAATCCCGCGAAGCAAAGCTTTCGGCATCACGGCCACAACGGCGCAATATCCAAATGCTCTTTATCTATTAAAACTTCTTAAAAAGTCTTATCCAGACGTGAAGGTGGCGATAGGCGGCCCCTACGCAACAATGATGCCTGAAGGGTGTTTGGCTGATGGCTTTGATTCTGTTATTGTTGGAGAAGGCGAATTTGTTACAGCTCACTTTGTGAGTGGGCGAAAATGCGGAATAATCAGGGCTTGTCCCATTCAAAATTTGGATTTGCTGCCCTTTCCCGATAGATCTTTGGTGGCCGATTATAATTATGTAATAGATGGAAAAAGAACTGCGACAATGATGACGAGCAGAGGATGCCCGTATTCGTGCGCCTTCTGTTGCAAGAACTGGGGTAGGAGAATTAGATTTAGATCGGCAAAGAACGTTATAAGAGAGGCTGCGAAAATAGCAAATCTCGGATATGAAGGTATAATGTTCTATGATGATGAAATGTTATTTGACTGGGAACGAGACAGGCAAATCTACGAGGGAATACATGATTTGGGGCTTGTTTGGAGATGCTTTAGCAGGGCAAATTTTTTATACCTGGCAAAATATAGAAGACGAATTAAAAAAATGGCAGATACCGGATGCAAAGAAATTTTAATTGGCGTGGAAAGTGGAAGCAATCATATTTTGAAAAATATAAATAAAGAAACAACAGTTGTAATGAATAAAAAAGCCATTAAAAATCTCTACAATCACGGAATCCGGGTCAAAGCAGCAATGATTATAGGGTTGCCAGGCGAAACCCAAAAAACTTTAACTGAGACGTGGAATTTTTGCGAAGAAATGGAAGATTTCGTTTCAGATTGGGATTTTAGTGTTTTGGTTCCCTATTCGGGGAGCGACATCTATGATAACACTTCAAAATATGACATTTTCTTCAATAAAATGGATACATATCGCCCATTTAAAGTAGGGAATGAATGGCAAGCAGTAGTTTCCACGTCTGGTTTGAGCAGAGACGCCATAACAAATTGGAGAAACAAATTTCATCAGAGGTTTAAAAAATGAAGAAAATTATATTAATTTCTACATTTCAGCCCGGCGCATATGCACATATTCTGTATCTCGTCTTGACTAAGATGAATTACAGGGTTTATAAATTTGATCATAGAACCTTATTATATCAACGCGGACAAGATTATACAAATCAGTTATTGGAAAGTTTTATGGCCGCCATCAAACCTGATTATTTGTTTGCCATCAAAGGGAGGGGGCTGGATCCAGAAGTTATTAGAAGGCAGCCCTGTCTTAAGATTCTTTGGTGGTTTGATAATACAACACGTTTTACAGACTTTGATGATTATATAGAAGTCTATGACAAATATTATGTTGTTGAGGAAGGGCAGGGTCATCCGTGGATGACAATCGGGATTGATCCTGATGTTCATAGACCCATACTTCCAACACATGATATACAAAGATGTGATGTCATATTTGCGGGGACTGCACATCCAGAGCGAAGCGAGAGAGTTTTTAAAATATTCCAAAATTTGCCATGTAAAACTGCAATTTGGGGCAATAGCTGGGCATCAAATCCCCACTTTCGGGGATCAGCTACATATTTTGAAGGATTGATGCGGATCTACACAGGTGCAAAAATAATCCTCAATAATCATTATGTTAAGGGCATTACCCCCAATATGCGAAGCATCGAGGCTCCCGCCAGCGGAACTTTAATGATTTCCGATACCGGAAATGGATTGGAGCAATGTTTAAATAAGGGAGCTGAATATATAGCTTATGATTCAATTAAGGAGGCGCGATATCTCATCATGAAATATTTGGAGGAAGAGGAAGAGAGGGAGAAAATAGCCAAAGAAGGCTATAGAAGAATACATAAAGATCATCTGTTGAAAGACAAATTAGAAGTGATGCTATGCCCGTGAGAAAACAAGTAGACATTATTATAAAGGTTCACAGAGGGGGCGATAATGATTGCATTGGATATTGTATATCTTGTCCACAAGCAAAAATAACTTTAAGAGAAACACAAGACGCGGATGTATTCTATCATGCTTGTGGATTGCCACTGTGTCATACGGTAATGTTAGCCAAATTTAGGCGAAAGAAATGAAAGTAACTTATACGGGAAAAGTGGATGTCGGGGGATCGGGCATAGGATCCATTGCGTGGCATCAGGTTAAGCCTCTCATAGAAGAAGATATGTTGGAGATGGTCTATGCAGAGGCGGGGGCAAAAGTACCGGAGAAATATTTCAGACAGACACCGGATTGGGCGCGAAGCACTCCCTATTCAGTTCAAGATCTCTTTTTTGATGCTTTTTGTGCAATAATGATGACGAAAGAACCAGAAATCCTACAAACATGGGGATCACATTGTCTCTTTCAACTTCGATCTTTTCCAAAAGCTATCTCCATTGTTAATTTGTATAGCGCTCATCCCGTTATTCAACATAATTTAATGAAAGGAGAAGAATCTTATGCGCCCAGCCCTGTTTTAATGCAAAAAATGATTAAAGAATTGGAAGAATGTGATCATATTTTTATCCCATCTGAATGGATCTTAAAATCACTCAGAGAATTCGATTTAGATCACAAGGCAAAATTAGTTCCTTTTGGTGTTGATCTGGAAAAATTTACGCCTAGAGAGCGACCTAGAGAAGATAACACATTTAGGGTGGTTTTTGCCGGGCAAAATTGGGTGAGAAAGGGACTCCTCTATCTTCTAAAAGCGTGGAAAAAGCTCAACCTAAAAAATGCAGAATTGGTTGTAGCGGGGGTTAACGAAATACAAGGAATCAATATGGATAATATTAAATGGGGATGGATTCCTGATTTGGTGAAAACATATCAAGATTCTGATGTTCTGTGTCTTCCCGCGTTGGAAGATGGGTGTCCTTTAGTGACATATGAAGCTATGGCTTGCGGAACCCCGCCAATCATCACTGAGGCGACGGGAACATATCAGCATGTTTTTAACGGAACTAACGGTCTCGTCATTAAATCCAAAAGCGTCAATGCGATTGCCGAGGCGTTGCAGATGTGTTATGACAATAGAGACAAGGTTCGGCAGATGGGAAAGATGGCCCGCAAGATGGCTGAAGCGTTTCCGTGGGAAAGACACGAGCAGGCATATGTAAACTGGGTTAAGTCACTTTAATTTATATCTTTCTTTTATTCTTTTAGCGTCATCAATTTCTCTTAATAATCTTACAAATAAATCTGCCCAGCTTTCTCCAAATTCACCATATTTTTTCAATCTATCTCTAACATAAAGGGGAATTCCTATTGTAGTATATCCAGTTTTCCTTTTTCGAGGCATTCTGTGTTATTAAATACATAACTCCTTTATAAATTTTTCCGAAGCATTTAATAATAACCCACGCCTTAGTTTCTGCTGAAGCTAATATGTCAGTAGCAAAACGATTCTGGGAAGGAATCTTTAAGAAAAATGGAACAGAAATTGGATTTGGAGAGGGGTCGATCTCAATTGACAGAAACGTACAATTCTTCTATGGATTGGGTTCATTTGATTTGGAGGCTCGAAGAAGCACAGCTAGAGTCATTGAATTTTCTATAGATCATGGTTACATAAACTCAACATTGTTTTTAGCAGCTGCAACGGGGGCTGCGGATACTTTCTTCGAAATTGACGCATCGATGTCTGACCACGCCATTAAATTAAGCGGGTGTACGATCACAACATTAGACTGGGAACTCCCAGCCGATGGATGGATCACTGAATCAGTTAGTGCGAGGGCTAAATCGTTTTAGGTGATGTAAAATGGTTACAGTACAAGTTGGAAAAGACGTTACGGTTTATTATTCGGCGACAAGTGCAAAGTATGGTTCTTTAGTTAATCACACATTTGCAAGCGGCCAGCCCATTGGTTTCTGCAATCTCATGTCTTACACTGTTGAGGAAAATGTAGAAGTTTATAAAGGAGCGGGACGAAGACAGGGATGGGGTATAAAAGCCGGAGCGCTTGAATATACCGTCCACCTTGAGGGTCTTTGGGTCGATTCGGGTGCTCAACAATTCTTCGAGAATGAATCCGAAAGATCGGGCGCATTAACGGCATTTGCGCTTGGAGCAAGTGGCACTGAAAAAGGAGTGGTCTTTAGTGGTTGCAGAATGGGTACACTAGATGTTGAGTTTGACGCCGAGGGATGGTGTACGGAAACCGTGGATGTAGTCGCTTTAATGAAGGTATAAGGAGATTAAAAAAATGTCTGAAATAGAAGAAATGGAAGCCAAAAGAATAGAAGACGCGAGACTGAGAGTGGAGGAAGCCAAGAAGACATATCTTGAGCGAAAGAGTAAATATAAGGGCAAAGCCTTTAAGATTACTCAGGAATTGCTCGAAGGTATTGATATGAAGGATGTTGTTTACGTCAAGCTGATAAACGGAGAAATTGGGGAATTGATCATTAGGCCGTTGGCCGAGGGTGAAGTTATCCATATATTCTCTGAGGTCGGCTTTGATAGGATTGAGGAACTTGGGCAGGGGGGATTTAGCATAGAGGACTATGAATTTTTCTGGTCCGTTGTTAGTGTATCCTCCGGAATTCCAAAAGAGCTTATCAAGAAGACGTTTGCAGTGGGAGAATCTGCATTAGTCGGGAACAAGATTCTAGAACTCAGTGGCTTTGCCGAAGGTACAGTGGAGGAAATCGAGTCCTTTCCTGAAGAGTGATCAGGGAGCCACGATAGTTCTTCTCATCATCCGAGGCCACAGCTTAGATAAGCGGTCCATGTCCCAGATGACACTAAGGCAAAGGTTGGCATACACCCTTGCTTACAAAATTCAGAACGAAGAACAACGTAAAGCCCAGAGAAGGGCTGGCCGTAAATCGAAAAGAGGAAGATAATGGCGGCACAGGTCCGTATAGTGTTTACGCCAGTGCTCAACGCACTGAAGTCGGGGTTAGCACGAGCCAGGGCTATGATTCAAGACAGTCTTGCTACTATTCAAACAATCCCGCTTCAACAATTTGGTACGGGGAAATTAACCGGGGAAATGGCGCAACTCACGCCCGTTTCGAAAAATGTTGCTACAAGTATTAAAGGATTGCGGGCGCATTTTGCAGCTCTAGCAGCTTCTCAGGTAACTGTAACATCGGGTGCTTCAAAATTTATATCTGCTATTGGAGCAGCAGGAGCGAGCATGAGCAAGCTTGGAAAAGGTCTAACCGCCACGGGGCGAAGGATGTCATGGTTCGCGTTCCGGCTCATCATGTTTGGAAAAATGTTCCAGAAATTTCTTATGGCGCCAATTAAGAAGGGGTTGAGCGTTTTTAAAACATGGGATAAAAGCATAACCCAGATCGCTACAAGCATGGGATTCTTGGCCGCAAGTGGGATGTTGACGGCAGATATGCAGGGGACCATGCTAGATGTCATGGGGGCCTTGCCATCGCTTGGAATGCAGGTTCAGGGGATGTTGGGGGCAATGGCTATGCTATTTGGGCAGATTGGAATGGATGTAATTCCAGCCCTAATCCCGCCCATTGTTGATTTAATAAGCACGCTTTCACAGTTATGGTCAGAGAACAAAGACAAACTCATTCCAATCTTGGAGAATATTGGCGACCTTATCTCGAACAAGTTAATTCCATTGTTCCAAGAAAGCGGGGCGGCGATTCTTGAGGGGCTGGTAAAGGGGTTGGAAGCGGGCATTGGTGCATTAGTGTGGTTCATGGATGTGCTCAAACCCCATCTTCCAACAATATCCTACTGGATCGGATTAATTGCGGGGGCAGCCCCGATATTGATTGCTTTGGGGACCGCGATATTCATTGGGGCGACAGCGCTGGCCGGTCTTGGAATGGCGCTCGGGGCAGTTGGTAAAATTTTCGGTATAGTAAAATTTATCATAATTGCACTGGGGGTGGCTGTATCGGTGCTTGGAGCACCCATAACGGCAATTATTCTGGTTCTTGCAGCACTCGGTCTCGCATGGGCAACTAACTTTGGTAATATCAGGGGTATAGTAAAAGGCTTTTTCGACTGGTTCTCAGGGATATTTGAGGGCATAGCGACTATGCTCGGTGGGATTGGTGATAAGATAAAGGATTTCTTCGACTTATTTAGAGGGGGCAAAAACAAGGTAAAGGACTTCAAGGATACCCATGATGATCTTATGGATGGCCTGAACGACGCGTATGGGGACAGCATCGGCAAGGACATGAAGAAGCAGTGGGGGATCGCTGGAGCTGAATTAAAGGACTTGATGCAGACGTATGACGACTTTGGCAGACATCACAGAAAGGTGGTGGCAGATTTGGATGAACCTGTCGGCGGAAAGGTTATACAGAATTGGGCTGATGTCAACACTCCACTTCCAGCCAACGTGGAGCAGAACATAGACATCACCATTGAAATGAATATAGAAACTCTGAGTGCGGACACAGACATAGATGTTCTCGTGGACGAGATAAGCAGAAAGTTGGCAGAAAAAATTGAAAATATAGGGTGATTATGATGAGTAATTGGAAAGTCGGGGCAGTAAACTTACCAGCGCCGCCTAATAGAATAACTAAAAAGGCGCCAGTTAGTCTGAAAAAGATTCCCGTTCATATAGAGGCTCCTTGGCTAATGCACATGGGTGCTGATGTGAAACAATTGATGTGGAGCGGAGAAATTTTTCAGGGAGGGAAAACAATGTCGAATGTTTACGCAAGTTATATTCGACCATTAGAGAGATATGCCGAAAAAGCGATGGCAATTGCAATACCTTTAATGGATATCAATCCCACGGGGGCGTGGAGCAGTTCTGGGATGTCTACATTAAAAAACACTGGAAGCCATTATGTCAAAAACAATGAATGTCTTTTTGCGGAATTCGGGGCAGAAGCAAAAAAAATGTATAGCGAGCTTGATGATTTTACAGACTTTAGCAATCATAATTTAATAAGCTTCTGGGTGAGGGGGCCAGGTACAAGTAAATTCAAAGTTACCCTATATAATGAAGCATATGCGAGCGGCCTGACCAATGGATATAGATTTTATATCTCATGCAACAACAATGCTTGGGTCCAAGCTATAGTATCGACAAGCTCATCTGACGGGCCGACTTACGTGGGCAACGTGGGAACACCAGTGGGGTGGGATAGAATCAGAACAATTACTGTTGAACCATCGGGTTTCAATCCCGGAGCAAACGACTATTACTTTGACATGCTGGCCATAGGAATTGGATGGGAAGTCGATACGCCGAAAGGGTTCTATGATGGAATTTGGTTAATAAAGGACTTTCAATACGAGGAACGGGGAGCGGAAATCTTCGGTTTCGACTATAAATTACAAATGATGGAGCAGACAGAGTACTATGGAAGAAAATATAAGGCGGTATAAATGTGGACGATAGATATCGGGGGCTCGGTATATCCAGTTAATTTCAATCGCGTTAGCACAGAGCTTAATGGGCACGAAGAAGCGTTTTTTACCGTCGAAAATAATATTATAAGACGAGGTTTAGTAGCCCAAGATAGAGACGTAACCATCAAATTTTTAGGAAAACAAGTTTTCTTCGGAACGCTTGCTGGCGTAGAATATACAGAGCGAATTTTAAAATGCAAGGTTTATAACAAAGTATATAATTTGATGAATAAAAAGGAGCACACACAGGAATACGCAGATCCCGGAACCGCTGCCAACACGATTTTGGGCAATATTTGTGGTGAGGTCGCCGGAGTGTCCGCGGGATCCTGCCCAGCAGATGCCGTCGCCGTCCGATATAGCAGGACGAGTTGCTTGGATGGTGCAAAATATCTGGCACAGACGGTGGTTAAAGATTTCTGGTCTTCTGGGGGAGATACATTTAACATTGGAACTAGGGGATCAAACAAAGGGAGAATTGTGGTATTATCTGTATCGCGAAGAACAATAAACAGAGCGAAAAAGAGAACCATAGTTTATGTGCGGGGGCAGGATGAAAACGGAAACGCGATTGAAGGCACATATGGTGCAGGCACCGATGTTGTATCGTTCACAGAAAGAAAGGCAACGAACGTAGCCACATTAAACAGCATAGCAGAATATAAATATAATCAGCTAAATAAAGATTCCAGCGGGGTAAAATTAACATCGCCAATTGAATATGCGTATGATCTTAACCCCGGCGATACGGTTGTACTTGATAGACCGGAATTAAATCTGTCTGGAAGTTATAGAATTTGGAGGATAGTTAAAAAGGCAACTGTGGCAGAAATCGAAATCGACAAACAAGAAGAATTGCTGGAGAGATTTTTGGAGAGGCAGAGGGGGCTTGAAGATGTCGGCATTTATCCAGCTCCCGGCGCAAATTTAGACCTTCCAGCAGGGGCGCCCGCTACTCCCACTGGACTCACCGCGTCAAATAATGTTCCCCTAAGCATAGATTTGGGTTGGAACGAAAATACGGAAACCGATCTTTCACAATACCAGATACATAGAAACACTGTGAATTCCTCAGACGGGTCAGCTTTACTTGCAAAAATAAATTCGACATCATATTATGATCCCATCGCCGCCGCAAATCTGGGCAGTTATTATTATTATTGGCTAAAATCTGAAGATTTCGTGGGAAATGTTTCCGCGTCCTATTCGAGCGTGGCGTCTGGCAAGGCTGTTCCTCTTGCTACGGGATCACAGCTTTCGGACAGTATTATCACCACGCTCAAAATTGCGGCATCGGCCGTGAATAATTCAAGGTTAGCAGTGGATTCCATTTATGGAGCTGTTATTCAAGCAAGCGCGATCACGTGGAATAAGATTGGGGGCGACGCCATCGGAACGATACATATTTCTGCTTTATCCATTACTGAAACAGAAATTGGTCCATTGTCCATTTCGAGTCCTAAAATAAAAGCAGACGCCATTACAGCTATAAAAATTGCGGCAAGCGCCATCCAAGCAAATCACATTCAAACCAACGCCTTATTGTCTCGCCACATTGGGGCCGATCAAATAGTGGCAGCGAAAATTGCAGCAAGCGAGATCCAGGCCGTGCATATTGTGGCCAATGCCATTGACGCAAATCGATTACAGGCAAATGCGGTTATAGCAGTTAAAATCGCAGCCTCCGCAGTTACAACCTCAAAATTAGATGCATGGGCGGTCACTACTGAAAAACTTACAGCCGGACAAATATATGCCAAAGACTTCAGAACCGAATATAATGTTGGTTCGGGTGTTGCCGGAGGAAGATTTCATGCAAGCGGCCTTTATTTCTGGTCCGGGGGAAATAAAACCGTCTATATAGAGGGAGACAGCGGAAAGCTTTTTGCCGGCGAGGGGAAATTGATTATTGACGAGAGTGGAGCCACATTTTACGGGGAAAAAATAATATTTAGAGAGGAAAACGGAATAGCTCAGGGAAGCATCATAGCTACGGATGGGGCCTACGGAGGTTTTAAAATTAATGCGCTTAGTTATGGCACCCTAACGGCAGTATTGAGCTGGAAAATGGAATCTGTTGGGGCTGATCCAACCTTTAGGGCATTTTCACCATATAATCACAGATTTAACAGAAGCATTTACGTTTCAAATAATGTCTATGCGGACGATTTCTATGGAACCCCTCATGTTAATAGAAGCATTCTTGCAAGCCGCCCCGGCGCAGCAGCGGGATATGCTGGAGCACTTTGGTGTACTCGGGAAGGTGCTGGAACGAAGGAGAAAGTATGGGTATGTATGCAGAACGATGCTAACGGATATGAATGGGTGCAGGTGGCAATAACAACATGAGCAAGTATGACGATATCAAAGCAGAGTGGTTGGCCTACTATCGCGCCCTTGGACTAGACAAAGAAGTTGCTGAAGCGTCGGCTGCCCGAATGGCTGATGAATCCGCTCCGCTCTTAAAAGGAGTGATAAAGGGGGTCATTGACCCTTGGTCGGGAGGACCGGGAGGATGGGTCTGGCAGGCAATCGTTCCCGGTGTTGATACTATAGCCAATGGTGGACCAGCAGGCTGGGTATGGGCGCTGTTTACTGGGTTTATGACCACACCAACCGGTGTTCCAGGAGCGTGGGTCTGGAGTAATATTCATGGCGACCACAGTGATGTTGCCCATAGTGACGCTATTCACAGCGATGTGGCACACAGTAATGCCGCATATGTTGATACACCGCACTCTGAGACGGCTCACTCCAATGCGTTACACTCAGACTCGGGGGGAGATGAACACTCTAATATTGATCATTCAGATATAACGCACAGTGATTCAGGTGGAGATCAACACTCCAATATTTCACACTCTGAAATAGCTCATAGTGACTCAGGTGGCGATCAGCACTCTAATGTAGACCACAGCAACACGGCGCCACATTCTGACATATCTCATAGTGATTACGTTCATTCAAATGTAACACACTCAAATGTTGGGCACAGCGACTATACTCACTCGAATGTAACACACTCTAACATTTCTCATAGTGACTACACTCATTCGAATGTACTGCACTCTAATGTTACTCACTCTGATGTTGGTCACACTAATATTCCCTATATTGATGAACCCCCAATCGATCAGCCTCATATCGATACTCCTCACTCGAATGTAGCATCCTCAAATGTATCCCATAGCGATTCGGGTGGCGACCAACACTCCAACATAGATCACTCAGATATAACTCACTCAGACTCAGGTGGCGATCAGCACTCCAATACATCGCACTCGAATATTACCCATAGTGACTCAGGTGGAGATCAACACTCTAACATATCCCATAGTGACTCAGGCCCTCCACACTCCAATATTGCTCATAGTGATTACGTTCATTCAAATGTGCTACACTCGAATATTGCCCACAGCGACTATACTCATTCAAATGTCTTACATTCCAATATCATACATAGCGATTATACGCACTCAAACTCCCTGCACTCGGATATAACACACTCTGATGCAGCATATGTCGATACGCCACACTCAGATACCCCACACAGTGACGCTGGGCACTCCAATGTAGCTCACTCGGACCTAACTCACGCCGAGTCAGTTTAGTAATAGGTTTCTATGAGGCGCTTCTTCCAGTCTTCGTAAACTTCTAGGTCTAGGGTATCTTCCCTAGCATCGGCCTCTTTCTTTAGTTGCTCATGCAAGCCCTTAAGTTCTTCTGCTATCTCATCCCACGGCTGAGGTTTCCTTTTCCTTGTAGCATACTCTTCCGCAAGCACCGGAATGTGTTTGCTATGGAATATCTCGTCGTTGATCTTTGGTACGTTGACCTCGATTTTCCCAGTCCTCAAGAAGTACAACGAGCACAGCTGCAACCGGTATGCATGTAGTGCACTACGATGATGTGGCGACAAGGTAAATTTCTGTATCTCGTTGCCAATGGTGAACATATGGCTTCTCACGTTGCCAGCCGAGCAAAGACTCTGGTACTTCTCGAAGTCGAAGTTCTCGTCTATATAAAACGGGTTCGACGTATCCTCGAATATTGTCCAGTATTTGAACTTAACCCCGTTGATGAAGTGCTTCAGTTCTTCACAGTTGCAGTCATATGACTTAACTCCGAGGTGGAATGTGTCCCAATAATGTCGTTTGATAGCGACAACAACTCTTACGTCTATGTCATAGACGTTGCCTCCCCAACCAAACATTCTACTCCCAGTTGTGGATAGTAGTATTATGGTCGCATCGTCTGGCAGGGCATCCTTTAACAGGACAGTTACTTCTCTCTTCTGCTCTTCGGTTATCGGGTCTTTCATTCTGCCTCGCCTATCTTCACGATGTGACGGTCTTTAAACGTCACAGAGTTACTCATCCCTACATACTCGTCAGTATACAGCATCGCGAGACCTCTGTAGCAATCCCATGTATGTGGCTTCCGTAGCAATTCCATAAGTAGATCCGCATGTGGAATGTACTTCATGAACATCTTAGAGTACTCTATATTCGCTTCGCAGTCGAAGCTGCACACAATCTGTGGCACGACACGGACACCGAAGTACCTTGGCAGCATATTAGCCTCTGGTACCAGGTTCGGCATCTCGATGGTGTACTCGTTCACTCTCGTATGTCTGGTGTTGAGTGCTGCTTCCCACACAGGGTCGAGTGACGTTATCGCCCATACATCTTTGAAGAATAGTGAATCACACTCCGGATAGGCGAGAAGCTCCGACATAGTGATATGATCAGTTGGTCTTGCAATGTGTGCTTCCTTCCACTTGAGTGCATACTTCCTGTTCTTTGTAATGACCCCATACAAGTCATATGCTTCGTTGGGCTTACGATCATAGTGCTTATGTGCAAAACCACTTACCCGTCGAACTTCCTGCAACGGTTCAAAGTGCAACCCAAGGCCCGTCAGTAGTGATATGTCCTTAAGTAGCATATCACTACGAATGTGAAACGTAGCACACTTCCTGTCTTCATTCTTAACAGTCAGTATTTCCGACATATACACCTCTTGGGAAAGAACTCTGAGTTTCTCTGCCATTCCAGGGTGATTGAGTTTGGGAATAATCCGACTTATCGGCATAATGTTGAGATCGAGAGTTTCATGTGGCTTGTCAGGCGTGAGGAGTATTTCACACTTTGGGCAGTACGGATGATCCTCGTCCTTCTTGACTTCGAGTTCTGTTCCGCAATGTGGGCATTTCTTTAGATATTCAGATCTCATTGCTCTTTCTTCTCCTTGTTCTCTCTTGCGAGCTTGTCGTATTCTTCTTGGGTCCATGTGGGGTTTGTCTCGGGGTTGTCCGCGTACATCAGGTCTGTTGATATGTGATCTGCATGTACACCGGTGTTTTCAATTTCAGCATGTTCAACATCTTTCTTCTTTTCATCTTTCATTCTTCCACCTCCTGACCTATAATAGTCCCAACACTTTTCTTATTCTCCAGAAAAGTATTTCTTTAGGGAACTTGTAACTGCTGAAGCATTCAGAGTGCCAATATCCCTGTTTAAGGGTTCCATCTTTGTTATCCCAGTAGTGAAGATAACCATAGGATCCATTTTCGATTTCCTGGCTACATCCAACACAGTTCATTCTTTTACCTCCTCGGAGATTTCTATCTCCTGACAATAATCCATACCCATTCCAGGGTTCTCCTTATGATTGATCTCCCAGGCGACATCGTGCTTATTACCTATGTAATGTGTTGAAGCTCCTTCTCCAAATTTCATATCCACGTAGACATGAGAGAAGATACTGCCTTTCTTCTTTACAATAAGCGATGTAACACCTTTAAAGGACTGAGAGTCGTTTTTTGTCGTTACTTTCACTTTCATTGGTTAGTCCTCTCCTTAAGCATCGTCTCAACGTTCGTAAACCTCAACAAGTTGAGTATCTTTCTCCACAGTGGTCTGTATACTACACACCATATGGTTTTGTTTCTCCAATCGCCGTCGGGCGCATTCGCAGGACATCCACCTTTGCAGTTAGCAAAGAAGTTACACCCTTTACAGTCAGTTGCGAGGAGAAGTTCCTCCCTGGTCTTCAATGGTCTTGTATATTCAATCTGTTCTTCCAGGAACTTATGACACACCGATATCCTCCCCTGTGATGTAACAACAATCCCTGCCTGGGTCGAGAATGGGTCACATCCTTGGAAGTGGCACATTGCCTTCTCTTGCTGTCCTAGGATTGAGTATAGCATGTCGGAGAATGGAGACCACCCGTACATCCCATTGAGCATTGCAAAGTCGGCAATGTCGAGGAAGAACTCTTTAGCCTCCACGGGTGTGAGTTGAATTTTCGGGTCCGGATGAACACAGGGTAACAGTCTCCCCCGGATCTCGTTCTCATTCAGCCTGAGCATGAAATCTTTAAACCGGTCCCGATGTTCCGGTAATCCGTTTCTCCTGTGAACAACAGTCAGGACTCCGACTTCTAGTCCAGCTTCCTTAGCGGCGAAGAGGTTCTTCTGTATCAGCCGGGTTTTTTGTGTGGCGAACCTGAACCTATTCAAGGCTCCGAAGCCATCAATACTCACTCCTACTGCTACGTTATGACTCTTCAACAACTGAACTGCCTCCTCGTCGAGTAGTAATCCGTTTGTCTGGATTGACACCCCCATCCTTTCCTCCTTGAACATTAGGGTGTTGATGAATCCAAGGAGGTCGTCGAGGATGTTGCGTGCAAGGAACAGTGGTTCTCCACCGTGGAAACAAATCCTGCTGCTAGTATCGTTTGCAGCCAAGGCAGCAAGCGTGTTCTTTATAGCCGGCACATTCGGCAGATCATGTGGCGTCTGACCCCTGATTGGCGCATTGTAACAGTACTTACAGCCCCCGTTGCAATCCAACGAGGCGTCTAGTAGTATTGTCATTTCACTTGCCCTCTGGTTGATATGCCTGTATGTACATTCCTGTCATACATTTTCACATTTTATATAAAGAAAGAAGCTATATAAAAAGGTTTTGTTTAATCGAAACATTTATTAATTCATATTAGTATTGTTTATGCAATTAGAAATCAATGTGATGCTTATATATGGCAATAAAGAAAGAATTGGAATGCGTGCGGGGGGCCATTATTGAACATGTCTTGGGCGAGCCCAATGACAAAGTACTTTTTGTGATCGGAAGAAAGAGCTATAAAGCCAGGGAGATTCTAAAGGCGATGAAGGAAGGCAACAAACTTGCCGAGGAAATTATTAATCTTTCAATTAAATCCAACTGTGATTGTGGCGTTGTTTTAACGCCGGACTTTATCACAGAAGAAGTGGTTCAGGCTACGCTGCAAATGTGGAAAAGGGTGTAGATACAGATGGCCGCGCCTCTTGGGAAAATCTTAGATTTTGCCCCAAAATTCGACACGGCTACTGAATACAGCTCTGAATGGAATAAAAATCTTCTGGACAAATTTGGCGAAGATGTAACGGCATTGTTAGAAATAGATGCAACTAAGCGCAATTATTTAAATGAGATCCCTGAACACGACGTTTTTATATTCTTTGATCATGGAAATGAAAATTGTTTAATAGATCAAAATGTAAGAAAGGTTGTTCATGTTGGGAATGTCGATACATTGAAAGGTAAGCGGGTCTATGCGATGGCTTGCCTGTCGGCAAAGGAACTGGGAAGCAAAGCATATCATCAGGGGTGCCTAGAATATTGGGGTGCAACAGATGTTATAGGATTTACCATAGACGATGCTCATTTATTTGGTGAAGTATATGTTGATGGGGCCTATGCGCGGTTTTGGGAAGGCAAACCCATCGAAGAGGTATATCAATCAATGAGGGAACATTTCATATTACAAAAGACAAAAGCGAGCAATCCTTGGACCAAGATATGGCTGCAAAAAGATCACGATATCTGGGTAGTCTGGCACGAGGGAAATCCTCCTCCCGATCCGAACCCGCCAAAACCGTGGTGGGGCAGACTCTGGGAATGGTTAAAAGGGTTGATTGGGCCGTGTGAAGAAAGCTGGTTCGATCCCGTGATGTGTCTCCATTTAACCTAATATTTTTTTAATTTCTTTTTTGGTTTTTTTACCGACGGCCTTTGATTTTTCCACGTTTTTAAAGAAGGTCATGACGGTTCGGTGTCTCTTTAAAATTTCTTTTGATGTCTTAGGCCCTACACCTGGAAGTCCCTGTAACAGATAGAGTCTCTTGTCTTTGAGGGTCATCGATTTATGCGGACTTGCACGCAAAGAAAATGGCTTCTTCGGCTTTTTCTTTTGCTCAATCAGATATGCGAGATATTCTATTGTTTCATCTATGTTTTTTGTGTGTTGAATATGGCAGCCCCATCTATCTATGGCGCGATATGCGCCCCATATTCTATTTTTGGTGAACCCCTTTTTCCTGTATGCCGTTAATTTTCGTGTGATGCTCCCCTCGATTATCAGGATCCGATCCTTTACTTTGGATTCTTTCATTCGTTTAAGCTGATCCCACAGTCTGCCCCGTTCCCAGGTTCCAGATATCTTGTCTTTCTTTCCCTCCAAAGAATTTAGAAAATCAGACGCCGCTTTTCTTTCTACAATACTGGCGTCTTCCTCGTCTTTTTGCCCAAAAATTACAAAATCCGCTACTGGAAGTATCTTAAGCATGGGATGGTATCCCAGATCAATCAATGCCCCGACAAAATAGTTCTTTTTGGGCTCGTTAGTAGTGATTTGGATGTCGATCATAAACTAGGCACCTGAGCTTTGATAATAAACTTTGTATGTCATTAGCTTGCGATATATTTTTTGGGGCAGCATCTCGTCTTCTATTGTATCAACTTCATTAACGAGTCTGTCCATCTTCACCCCGGATCTCGCCAAGCTTTCTCTCTGTGTTCTGGTATATAACGCGTTCTTAACTTGATGGGCTAAATTGGTTTTCTGATTCCTTCCCGATGCTAAAATATCCACCTGCAGCAACATCATATCATATCTGAAGTCATACCCTTCGACTTCAGTTCTTCCCCCAATTTGAAAAATGGAAATTTGAGGGAGTCCGTGATTTTTCCATCTGTCCTCGATCCAGCCATAATCGATCCAATAACTGGCTGAGGGCCGGAATCCTATGTTTTGGTCGTCGATATCAACGCGCTCAATATCTTCGAGATTTTGTTGAAGAGCATTAACGAAGGCGTTGATAGCATAGTCCTCAGTTACCATTACATTATTATGAGTCTTCTGGTGTTATAAAAAGGTTTCTATGATGCGATTACTCGTCCCATCTTTCCTCTATTCTTTTAGCCAGTCGTTTCGCCAAGCCATCAATAGTCGCTTCAATGGCGGGCCAAATCCATGCGAATTTTTTAGTATAAGTTGGAAGTAAATTATATTCGAGGAGGGGGGCATAGTCATAATCTTTTAGACCGCCAATCGTGGGATCTATAACTAAAGCCCAGCCGTCGGGGGACGCTTCAATATAGTGCCCCGCTCTGAGGCTCCCCGTCCGATCTTCCCATTTTTTGCTAGATAATGCCAGCTCACGAACGTCTTCTAAATATTTTTTAATTTCGTCCCAAGCAAGTAGCTCAATTTCCCTGTCTATATCATCAAGCATATCGAGAACTTCGTCGAGCTTGATGTCAACTTTAAGACTGATCATCTTTCTACCCACTGTATGTGTATAATAAAAAAAAGATTGAACCTTTTTGACAGGAGGATTAGTTCCAACCAGATCCAAAGACGATAGCGCTTGGCGCGATCACGGCTTCTCGGTATCTGATGAAGAACACTTGCCCCTCAAGATCTCGTGTGACTTCCGTGTAGTTGGCTCTTCGCAGGTCTTCCCTGATGAAAAGCGCACCGGCGTTTTCCCGATCCAGCATCAAGAAGTTGTTCTCACTCATCATTGGAGTCGTAATGACCTCCAATCCCATAATGGAACCAACTTCATACCGTGCAATGTCCCCACCCTTATCCTTATGGATAAACTCGTCCATTGCGGCGAGTTGTGCATATTGCTTCGGGTGAACCACTAGAATATCAGGATAATAGTTCTTAGTTGTCAACAGACCTATGCTGTCGGCAATGTCACCAATTTCGTCTGCGTAAGCTCCGCCCCAGTGCCCAGATACTGCGTGTGTCTGAATTCCGGCAGTGCCCCACGCCTCTTTCAGAACGTCGATGGACATCTTCAATCCAAGTTGCTGTCCAGCCATCCTTGCCGCACGTCTCACCATGTCCCATCTCTGGTCGGTGATCATTTCGTGGGTGATTTGAACCCTGTATCCGATCTTCTTGTAGATTTCTGTCCACTCTACATAATCGGGCTGTACGATTGGAACTTCAGACGATTGTTGAATTTCCGTCGCATCAGGCCATGCTCCTTCCTTGACGATTTTAATAGAGTCTCCTTCGTTCCTGAATTCTACAGGGAAGATTCTTCGAGATACGTCTACATTTGCCATATATTCGATAAGTTGTTCGTAAACAACTTCGTCGATTAGCATTCCTAAACTTGTTGTATAACTCATTTCAATATCACCAAATCAACTTGATCTTCGCCCGGCCGTTTAATGTTCCAAGTGCTACAACCCTTCCAACGACGCTGAAGTAGCCAACTCCGCTCGGATTGGCAACAGTAGTTGCTTTTCCCTGCGTTGCGGGTGTCATGTATGATCCTGCAGATGGAACTACAGCACTATTACCAGTTGTGTTGACATAAACGATCATGTCAAGCGCCACGGCTGCCAATTTCCCAACAGATGCTGGGAACAGCACGACTCCCACGGGCCTATCAGTAGTTGCCTGTGTTGACCTCACTTTGTTGCCTTCAAATTTGACGACATCACCAGAAGTTACAATGGATGTGGCCTCAAAAGTCCACACTCTTCCATTTCCAATTTCCCATTGTTGTGTGCTCATTTTACTCAACCACTATTTTTCTTAAGCCCTTTAGGGACTTGCCATCCTTTCTCTTTCCGAAGATGACTTCCCTAACGTCTTCCTTTAACTCCACCTTTAGTTCATCAGGATTGTCATCTCCAGGACGTGCCTGCCCCCCACCTGTTGTAGGTAGGGACTTTAACGTGTCAAGAGCATCCATGATGACATCATGTGAAGCCTCAGAATAATCCTTTTCAGAAAACTCTAGCTCCTTTCTGAGTTCGGTCAGTTCTTCCACCAGTGTCGCCTTTTCCTCGGCCAGTCTCTGTTCATCAGCATTCTTGTAAGTCTCAACGACCTCTTTAGCAGTCTCTAGCTTGCTTGATAGATCATCTCTTTCTGTAGTTAGACTATCAACTTCACCTTGAAGCTCCACAGTTCTTTCATCAAGAGTTGCCTTTTCATCAGATAGAAGCTTATTTGCTACTTTGAGATCTGTCATTTCCTCTGTCACTTTCTCTAAATCAAAGTCTTCCGACATTGTTTGTTCGCTATATTCTTGCGAGAAGTCCCTATTAAATGCTTCGCTTATTTGCTCCAATTTTGCAATTATCTCACTTTCTTCCATGCTGTTTTCCACCGTTTTTGTCTCAAGAGTTTCTATTTTCAGTTCCTCGGCGTCATCAATGAATTTTTCCAGCTCTTCGCTGAAATTTAACCCTACCGACGATCCCGGTATTGCGGGGAACAGAACTATCGCCTGCTCTCGTCCCTCCATTTCTGCACCTACAATTGCCGCAATCGGTTTTCCGCCCATCTCTTTCAGATATTTTTTAGCAATTTTATGAAGTCCCTCCGACTTATATTCTTTGCCCAATCTATGCGTGCAGTCATCATCACCATATTCCCGGCCACAAATGCTGCAGAACATTTTATTGACCTTCAATCCCACGGATGATGAAGTTATTAATTTATTGCGGATTTTAGCGGCCATGTCGGCGTCTTCTATTCTTCCTTCATAGTTAACGACTCGCCCCTTTTTTTCAGCATCAGTGATTCTCCCCACTAATTTATCGACAGTTTTTACCCACGGCCCGCCTTCAAATCCATGATCTTTCAGGATATAGGCTCCATGTCCATCAATCCCCTTTTTTAGAGTCGCGGCGATATTCTCCAATTCATTATCGGGAATAATAAAGTGCTTGCTCTTAATGTACCCGGCTTTGCAGGACAATCCTTTAACATGTAAAGGAAGCCCCGTGCCGTCAGCACCGCCATCAAAATTAATTTGAGAATCATAAGATAAATTTATTTCCATCATTTCTCACCCAAAGTTGCCTTTACGAAAGCTTCGCCTCTTTCCAACAGGAATTCTTTAGCGATCTTCCGTTCCTCATCAGATATATCCTCCATGTCATTAACCGTCTTCAAAGAGTTAAGCAATAGCGAAGGATTCAGAATACCATTTCTGGCCCATTGTAAGAATCTTTCGTCGCCTCTTGCAAAAGCAAAGTCCCCATCAAGATATGTTATTTTAGTCATATCTGTATCATCATAATGATTTTGTAGCCCTCCTATTAAATCCTTTGGTTGAAGCCCGTCATCACTATGTTTTCCTTTAGATTTTCTCCACGTAGAATAACAAATTGCTGTTCGTTGCTTGTTCGGCATCTTAGGATCTGCTTTTGCCAAGGCTCGGATGCATCTGCTAATATAAATATTCTGTTTTTCTCCCTTTTTTGGTTTAACTATTGGCATTCTAATATATAAAAAGAGTGGGAATTATTAAATGTTTTGTTCAGATTCTTTAAAGCCCTGTCCCAGCACTTTTTTCATTGTCTTATAAGCCTCGAATTTGTCTACCTCTGTCATTACTTTTATAGTTTCTAGCCATTGTTCAAATGACATTTTGGGCGCATTTGGTTGCGGCCTTTTAATTCGCGGCTGATCCGATGGTTTTTTAGTTGGGGGTTTTTCTGGTGCTTGCGTGGGCGGCTTAACTGGTGGTTTGTCCGGCTCTTTATCAGTAGGATGGCTTTCTTTTGGGGCCTGAATCCCACCCACGGGTTGCAATATGTCATCCTTCCACTTATCACCGCGAAGAAGACCATAACCCATAGATTCAAGAATTCTTCGAGATTCCTCTATTCCAACAATCCCGCCCATTACTAATTGCGTCAATTCTAGAATGGAAAGTACGGAAACGGTCAAAGGATTCCAGGTTAAATATACGGGTGTCTTGTCCGATCTCTTCTTTATTTTGCCCAGCAGTTTGAATTGGTGCTTAATAACCTGCTCTTCAAAATAGGTTTTCACTGTTGTCTGCATGGCCTGCACCGTGGAGTTGAAGATGCTTCTGATCTCTTTCAAGGTGTTGGCGTCTATGTCCTCAAGAGCCATGTATAGGCTTGGAACACCAAGGGAAACAATAAGGCGTCTCGTTTCTTCTTTGTAATTTGCAATGAGTGCTTCGGGAACATCGGGCGATTGGAATTCAAACTCAATATTGTGTCTTGTAGCAAACCAATCACCCGGCTCAAGGGTTTCGACCGCATCCCCCACTTTCTCAACTGCATCAGCGCTTGCCGGATATGTATCACTTCCGACTTTGACAACCCTGAATGGATAAGATATGAATTTCGCCACCGCGCTTATGTCCTTGCCCTTGTCCTTCCAACTTTTTGCCTCACTGTAAACCCTCTCTAAAAGCCCTATCCCGTATATTTCAGAGTGTTTCAGACTTGCGGGAATATAGAGAATGTTTTTTATGTCTTTAGTGCTCCCGGGCTTGGCAGTTTTTGTCCAAACTATCGGATCTTCTGTCCCCCTAACTTGTCTAACTTTTTTAAATTCACCCGTTGTCTTGTCTCTTACAATATCAAGCTCATAGGGTGGAAGAAACATTATTTTCTCTATTTTCTTTGAATTTCTTGGGACATCCATCTCTCCCCAGACGAAACCGAAAACCAATAGGTTGAGAAAAATCTTCCTGAAACATTCGTGGAAGTTAATTCGGGCATCGAGTTCTTCGATGATTTTTGTGTTTTCAGTTTCCCGCTCTCCAGTTTCGGCGTCAATCAATTGGTATCCATTTGCTATAGCTACTGCTATATAGGCTTCAATCGCTCTCGCAATTAAACCTCCGTCATCGTAAAATTTCTCCAATTCTTGCAATTTGTCAACTCGTGGCCTTTCCCCGATACTTTTGCCGAATAATTTATTATATGAAAAGCCGTGTTTAGAATGTCTAGTAACAACGGCTTGGCTCATATCTTTCCTCATTTCGTCGGTAATAGTTTCTTCCAATGTTATGCTACGGCTTTGGTTTACAGTAGGACCGTGGAAGAAACATTTTGTGGAGTTATTTATTGCATATGCTCCACATGGAGTTCCATCCGACTTTATAGAATTGCACTTTCTAGCCATATTATATTAATAACTGCTTTAGTAGTTTTTAAACCTTTCGGTTTTTGTCAGTATAATTTATATGTGATTAATATATTACTATATATAAAAAAATTAAGATGATGGTGTGATGCGTTTTATGATGATATCGCGTCCATGCATATCACATATTCTCACAGCGGCATTCCACCAAGACTCCGCAATCAACGCGTGCCCGAAGAATTCAGAACTTCTTGAAGTCTGTGCCTGTCTCTGATAGAAGACGTTGGGGGCGTTCTGGGACGCCAGCCGCTGGGCCAGGTAGTAGCAGGCAAAAGACGTTGCCGCATCCTCTACCCACGCATCTGTATTGCTCCCCGTTGCTGGAGTTATGCCGAGATATTTCTTCATGGCGGCCTCGCCTCTTTTAATAGAGAAATTGACCGTGCCACTTGGTGCCAAATCTCTCTTAAACCCCGCTGCACTGCGAACTAATCCAACCCTGGTGTATGAACCCATTACATTTAATTGTTATCTAAAGATACTAATAAAGTTTGTGATCAGAAGTCTGATTGTTACAATAAATATAAAAAAGGGGGGATTGTTAGTTAAATTATGTTACCTGGACCTTCCACGTAATACTCAAGCTGTCGCCCCCGTCCCAATCTATGTTTAATGGATTAAAGGTCTGGCGACACAGGAGCACTCCTCCGGTAAGTTCGCTGAACAGCCCCGATTCCTCGATTGCCTGGGTTCCCGTGCTCGTCCCGTACAGCCCAGACGGATTGCCGGAACTGAAGACGTATACTAACTGTGCCGTGTCATCCGTGACTGTCGTGGTAACTTGTGTTCCCGTTCCAGCCGCACGATCAGCTTCAGCTTCCAATGTCGTGTCCCCCGTGCTCGCAGCCGTCGCCCCGCTGCCGATGGCGATGAAGTCGTACCCAGATACAGACGTTACATCCTTTAGGATAAGGGCAGGAATTGCCGCTTTTCCAGCAGACGTGATCAGATCTTCTCCATAGTGGGTCTGCTTGATGTTGCCGTCTTTATCGTAGACAATGGCTTCCATCCAGTCTTTGAATTTCCAACTTTTCTCAACTATATTTCTTTTTCTCATTTTATATCACCTACGCTAGTCCTCCTACTCCCGAAACCCATGATCCGCTTTTAGCAACGTATATATAATCTCCCGAAAAGTAAAAGGTTCCATAATCAGCGGGGAGAAGCCCCGACGCTGCATGAATGGGGCTGGTTGGGACTTTAAATATCGTGTTAATAGTCAAATTAACAGCAGTCGCAAGCCCGCTGACATTCAATGCCTTGCTGGCGTTCACAGTATCTATCCCGGCTGTAGTTCCGTCTAATGTAACAATTGTTCCAGCAGTTGCGGCAAGGACTGTTGCCGTAACGCTCGGGGAGACGATTGTGCTCGTAACCAGATTTAGCTTCTTAACTTTTTTGTCAAATAGTCGTTTTCTCATTTTATATCACCCAATTAGGCCATAGATGCAGATACCCATTCTCCACTTTTGGAAAAGAATATACTAAGACCTGTAAAGTAAAACACCCCATATTCCATGCCCGATGATTTATATTCAGCTGCTGGAAGTTTCAACGCCGTATTAACAGTTAAATTAGTGATAGTTGCCAGCCCGGTAACGTTCATTGCCTTGCTGACATTCACAGTATCTATCCCAGCCGTAGTTCCGTCTAACGTGACAATTGTTCCGGCAGTCGCAGCAAGGACCGCTGCTGTAACGCTAGGAGAGACGATTGTGCTCGTGACTAGATTCAACTTTTTGACTTTCTTATCGAATAGTCGCTTCCGCATTTTGCTCGCCTAACCTTTACCATTACCTCCTAATAAATCCACCGAATTTTAAGCCTGTTTTTATAATTAGATTATAATTGCTCTTATAAAATAGAAAGATTTAAAAACAAGTTGCGTGATATGTAAAGCAAGATGCCAACGATATTTAAAAGAAAGGTTTTAAAAGTCGGCGGTTCGTTGGGTTTGACGATCCCCGACAGTATTGTAAAGACTTACGATCTAAAACAGGGCGACAAAATAAGTGTCATTAGTGACGGTTTGGACGAAGATGGATTGTTAGTGATAGACATCAAAGGAAGGAGCAACGAAGAGCTGTGGAAAATAATAAGGGAATGATCTATAAGTTTTTTATGATTGGTAAGATTTATATATGGCGGAGTATAATAAGGTGGATGTATGACTTTAAAAATTATAGATCTGATTTCACAATATTTAACCGAGGAAGATAAGGAAAACGCAAACAAATTTGATTCTTATACGAAACTGCGGGGCTATGTCGCCGACAATTATATCAAGCAATGGGCGTTAAGCAATATTTATACTGAAGACATTAGAGAAGCCCACGAATCGGGATTTTTTCACATCCATGATTTATCTGATGGGCTTGTGCCCTACTGCAAAGGTCACGATATCACGAAAATTCTCATAAGGGGGTTGAAAACGCAGACGGTCATTGCCGGACCGCCGAAACATTTGTCATCGTTTTTCGATCAATGCGTGAATCTCATAGCATATAATCAGCAACACTGGGCCGGGGCGATGGCTATTGCGCATATTAATACGTATGCTGCCCCCTTTATTCGAAAGGATTGGGGGCATCTAAGAGACGAGGATGAAAACTATCCTGATGAGATCTACCAAATCGTTAAACAGGCCGTCCAAAGTTTCATATTCAACCTGAATTTTCCGTCGAGGGCGGGATCCCAGACCCCGTTTTCAAATGTCATTTTAAACTTCAAATGCCCAGAAATTTTGCGAGACCAGGATGTTGTTAACGCCGGATGCGAGGGTTTCTATGGAGATTATGATGCAGAGGCTTATCTGATTCTTAAAGCTTTTAATGATGTGTATAATGAGGGCGACGCGGGCGGGCGCCCCTTCACTTTTCCCATTCCGACCTTGAATCTTCTTCCCGATACTCCCTTTGACGATCCACTATGGCATGAGATTGTTGCGACGACGGTTAAATTTGGAACTTGGTCGTTTTTCAATTACATTGGTTCTGGTCTCAATCCAAACTCGATTTTGGCGATGTGCTGCCGCCTCTTTAATAATTATGATGAAATAAACGGTCATTTAGAAGAAGTTGCGCAGGCCGGCGGCAGATGGGCGTATCAAGGAGAAACTGGTTCTATTGGCGTGGTTACATTAAACATGAGCAAACTTGGCCATCTTGCAAATAAATCCAAGCCCGCCTTTTATGAACTGTTAGAGGACGCTTTAGATAAGGCGAGAAGATCGCTTATATTGAAAGGCATTTTTATTGAGAAATTCAAGGATCGCTTTATGCCCTTTGATGTTGAATACGGTACAGATTTAAGACGCTTCTTCCGGACAATTGGTGTTGTCGGGCTCAATGAAATGTGTGTAAATCTCTTTGGAACGCCTCTCAGCGAGAAAAAAGAATTTGTTGTCGAAGTTCTTGATTATCTCAGGGAGTGGACGAAAGAGACGCAGAAAGCTACGCGGGTTCTTTGGAACGTGGAGATGACCCCCGCCGAGGGATGCGCCACCCGCCTTGCCATGATGGATAAGGAGCTTTATGGTGATGACATTTTTACACAGGGTATAGAAGGTGCTTGGTATTATACTTCAATGGTCACACCGCCGAATCAAGAACTCGGCTTAATAGAGAGAATTCTCATTGAACAGGACATTCTGTTAAAATTCAGTGGGGGCACGATTCATCGAGTTTTCCTAGGCGAACAGAACCCATCGGTTGCTGGCGTTGCTAAATTAATAGAAAGAATAACAAAACACACAAAAGTGGTATATTTTGATCTCGCATCAATCTATAGCATTTGCAAAAAAGACGGTAAGCAAAGAAGGGGAAATCATCCAATTTGCGAAGAATGCGGATCCGAGGCTTTAGTCTACGCGAGAATTGTTGGATACTACAGGCCGATTTCACAGGCCAACGCTGGAAAGATGCAGGAAATTTTAGAACGTCATAGAATAAATCTCTAAATTTTTTATCTCCTACCGCACCCTTGTTTTTCCGCAACGTGGGGGTAATCTATATAGATCTATATAGTTTTCCGTCTAACTGCGGAAATTTCATCTGACGGTAGGAGCATTTTTAACAAAGGATTTAATAGAGGCTAAATATAACAATATGATAGAATGACTAGACGCGGTGTCGCACAAGGAGCGGAGAAACCACAGACAAAGAGTGATTATCTTCCCGTCATCAGGGGCGGAAATAAAGTGGAACATATTATCGGGTATCCACATCCTTCGGGATCATGGCCTGCGAAATTGGAATGATAGAATGGTGTTACTTGACTCTTATACCGGCAATGTCGCTATCATATCACTCACCAGACTGCATCCCTCAGTAGACGCCGCCAAAGCCAGTGCCATAGGACAGGTCTTTGATCCCAACGCTCTCGTTGATGTTGGAAACTACAAACTAACAAGATGCAAATTTTATTTAACGAAGGGCGGAAGTCCAACTGGAATCGGCAATGCTAGACTGTATGCAAAGACCGGGATATATGGTTTTAATGGCACGCCAACTGGTTCTCCCCTAGCCATCAGTGACGGAATTGATGTTTCTAACCTGCCCAGTGGTTGGAATGAATTCCTCTTCACGGGCAATCAGCAGTATGTGTTACAAGCAGGCGTCAAGTATGCAATTGGATTCTTCAACCCCGAATCTGGCACCATTAATGATAGCAACTATATTAGAAGCTATCTTGACGCAACATCGCCCACTCATGCTGGAAATCTATGGGATTGGGAGAATGGTAACTGGGCATATGGTTCCGTATATGATCTTCTCTTCGAAGTTCACGCGGATCCTCCCGCCACAGTCGTGACAACAGAATATAAAGTAACATTTGGTGAATGATATGGCTTGGTTAAGTGAATGGGCAAAACGTGTCAAGATTACGATTGATAATGGAGATATAGATGACACTCTGTCGAATTTTCCGCATCTCGTTTATTTAAGCAGCAGTTCGGGGCACGGTAGTAAGGATGTGTCCTGCGTTTTTGATGAGCTTCAGAATGACGCCAATCGAAAGAAGATAGCGGTTACTACAAGTGACGGAACAACCCAGTGTTACGTGGAAATTGAGAAATGGGACGATGCAAATGAGAAAGCTTGGATCTGGGTGAAGATCCCTTCCATATCGTCTAGTGCCGACACCGATATCTATCTCTACTATGATAGTACTCGTGTAGATAACGCCGCCTATGTAGGAGACCCCGCTGACGCAGTAGTACACAACGTATGGGATGAAAACTTTGTGTTCGTCTCTCATATGAGAGATGACCCCGACAACACCGCCATTAGAGACAGTACCAGCAATAATAATAACGGGACGAAAGCGGTCGCAGGAAATCCAGCAGTTACAGCCTCTGAGATGATTGGAGACGCACAAACATTTGATGGAGCCGATAAACTAACGATTAGTGCCAGTACAGATTTTGTCTTTGGAACCGGACAGTTCACCGTGAAGCACTGGGTATATGTCGTGCAATCTGGGGATGTAGTGGCAAACGTGGGGCTCTTTAGTGGTTATGATGGCGGTGGTTGGTTTACCGAGCTAAAGCCCGGCGGGGCTTACACTTATGGATTCTATGATATGCAGGGTCATAGGAATTCCGGCGTTGCAATAAAGTACGGTGAATGGGTAGAGTTTACAATGGTAAGAAGAGGAACGGGTTCAAACCAAGCTAAAATATATATTAACGGGGTTGAAGAATACCAGTGGACTTCTACGTATAATTTTGCTGCTAACAACATTATTTATATTGGAAGCATAAACATTGACGATTACCCCACCTCGTATCGTTTCAAAGGTGGCATGGATGAAATTCAAATCTCGAACACTGATCGTTCTGCTGCTTGGATCAAAGCCGGCTACGAAAGCGAGAGGGACCATCTCAACGACTTCGGTGAGGAAGAATACACGCCATCCGCTTCCTCCTATACCGTATCAAGGAAAGTTCGAATAGTTTTTGGCTGATACCGCGCCACAAAATCATAACATTTAATACAAACAACAATTATATTTAATAGGTGGTAAAGAAATGAAGTTAAGTGAAATTATCGATCAAATTAAGGCGATGGACGGCTATAAATATCATCGATTAAGAGCTACAGATCACAAGGACATGGTGAAATGCTATACTTTCTGGTTCGCAAAAAACGGCGAGATGAGAGATCATGAAGTTAGATTCCTCGTTATTAATGAGGGAGAAGCAGAAGAGATCGCGTGGGTTTATTCCACGAAACATGTTGAGCCGGCAATATCCGCGTTCAGAGATGCAATAACTGAAAAAATTCCGCTGTTCCGGGGGAATAACCCGGAATATGAGAAAATAATCATTGATTCCGTTAAGGAGGCCGATGAAGTTGCCGAATTGACGGTGTATAAATATGATGCGACAGCTGATGCGTCCGAGAAACTAAAAATGGTCGTTTTCAAGAAAGCAGATGTATTAACAATCAGAAAACTGATTTAAGGCGGGGACAATGGGTTGGCTTGCTGGATGGGATCAACGCGTCAGGGTCACTATTGATCAGACCGATATAACTGCGGCCCTCACAGATTTCCCGGTTCTAATATATCTAAGTTCCTCATCTGGGCGTAATAATGATGACGTGACCTTTGTTTTTGACGAGGTGGGCGCTAACTCGCTTAAGATCGCAGTTACGGAGGATGATGGGAAAACCGAATGTTACGTTGAAGTAGAGAAGTGGGATTTGGGGAACGAGAAGGCGTGGCTTTGGGTTAAAGTCCCCGCCATAGCATCCGGCGCCGATACCGACATCTATCTCTATTATGATAACGACCACGCTAACAACACGGATTATGTAGGCATTCCGACTGATGCAGTAGTTCATAGTGTCTGGGACGGGGATTTTGAATTTGTTTCCCATATGGGAGATGACCCTGGTACGTCTAATGTGGGAGATAGTACTTCAAATGCGAATAATGGGACAAAAGCTGCTGCAAACAATCCTACTGTAACTACGAGCGGAAAAATGGGAGACGCTCAAAACTTCGATGGAAATAATGATTTAATAGATTTGGGAAATATCCCTGAATTTTCTGAGGCATCGATAACATATGAAGCATGGGTTAAAATTGATGACAATGCACAGGATCAAACTATTTTTGGTATAAGCTCTGAGCGGTGGCTTAGTTTTAACTTTATGGCTCTGGTCACTGTCGGTGCACTGGCAGACAAATTCCATTTGAGCTGCTTTGATGGCGACTGGAAAGTTTCAAATAGTACAACTTCTCCAACAGTAGATGGCTCTACATGGTATTACGTAGTATGTACTCATGATGGTGTTGACCTTTTAGTTTATGTTAATGGTGCCTTTGAGGGGACTCAGGCACAGGGAGCGCCGACAGATGACTTAGGCGCAGGCGAGATGCAGCTTGGCGGGAGTGACTATGGAGGATATTGGCTTGACGGCATTATTGATGAAGCAAGAATTTCATCATCGGTTAGAAATGCCGCTTGGATTAAAGCCACGTATGAAACTGGGCGGGATGATCTCCTCGGCTTCGCGGCCGAGGAAAGCATCGTACAGGTTCTAACTGAAACACTTTCCTTAAACGACCCGGGTATTCTTATTATACAGGACATTATTGCAATATTGTCAGAAGTCATCACATTATCCGACACATATGAACAGTTAATTTCCATACAGAAACAGCTGACTGAGACTGCTTCCTTAAGTGACACATATGAGCGAATATTTTTGGCAGAGAGGGAGTTTAGCGAAACCGCGGCGATATCGGATTCTGTATTAAAAGACGCTCGAAAAATATTCAACGAGACAATTGCCCAGTCTGACATGCTGCAAAGACAGTTGATCTTATATCGAATTTTAACAGAAGTCGGCGCATTATCAGATTCTGTATTTAAAGGCGTCGAAACGGGGTTAATGGAATCAGTTACACTGTCCGACGTTTTGGTTCGCATACGGAATTTGCAGAAGATTCTTGCGGAAGCCATCTCGCTATCTGATACGGTCTTGCACATATTGACTTTATATAGGATATTCACGGAAATGGGTGTATTAACAGATACCATATTAAGGACATGGGCGACACAAAAAGTCTTAACGGAAGCTATCGGCACAGATGATACATTAACAAAAATTAGAATTTTGTATAAGATTTTATCAGATACTATCGCACTCGTTGACACAGTGACACGACAGATGGTTTTATACAGGATTTTGTCGGAAAGCATCACCCCGTCCGACACGTTGACACGGCAGATGGGTTTATACAGGATTTTGTCGGAAAGTATCGCTGTAGATGATACGTTAACACGGCTTATTGATCTCTATAAGATTTTGACAGAAACGGGCACAATATCAGACGCCGTATTAAAAGAATGGGCAGCACAAAAAGTCCTAACAGAAATCATCAGTATAAATGATGCATTAACAAGACTTATAAATTTCTATAGAATGTTAACAGAAACCGTTAGCACACCTGACACATTGATACGGCAGATGGATCTATATAGGATCCTGTCAGAATCAATCACACCGGCAGATACATTGACACGTCAAATGGATCTATACAAGATCCTGTTAGAAATTATCACACCGGGAGATACGTTGATGCGTCAAATGGATCTATACAGGATCCTGTCAGAAACTATCACCCCAGATGACGCATTAACACGACTTATTGACTTGCACAGGATATTCACGGAAACTGTTACAATATCGGGCGCCTATTCACATGTGTGGGACACATATAAAATATTAACAGAGATCGTAGCTGCAGATGATGTATTAACACGAGCTGCTTCGTTCGCCAGGGTGTTCCCGGAGTCAATCACAGTATCTGACGCCTTCTTATCCAGCATACATCGAATTAGAATTTTTACGGAAACAATTCTATTATGGGATGTAATTCATGGCGCGGGTAAAAATCTTGAAGAAATAGCTGTATTGTTATTGGAAACGAAGAAAACAATAATGGACGTATTAAAGAAAAATCATGAATTGATGGTGTATAGAAGATGACCTGGTTGACCGGATGGACTAAACGTGTCAAGATCACTATTGATCAGACCGACATAACTGCAGCCCTATCCAACTTCCCGGTTCTGATATATCTTAGTACCTCCTCGGGGCGAAACAGCGAGGATGTATCCTTTATCTTTGACGAAGTGGGTGCTAACAGCCTCAAGATTGCTGTAACGGAAGATGACGGCACGACCGAGTGTTACGTGGAAGTAGAAAAGTGGGACAACGGGAACGAAAAAGCTTGGCTCTGGGCGAAGATTCCATCCATAGCTTCTGGCGCTGATACGGATATTTATCTTTACTACGACAACGATCATGCTAATAACACGGATAAGGTGGGGCCGCCCAACTCAGTTCCGGCTGAAAACGTCTGGGATGCCAACTTTAAATTTGTATGTCACATGCGAGATGATCCAGATAACACTGCTGTTAGAGACAGTACCACAAATGATAATGATGGAGCAAAATCGGGGGCAGCACAACCTGCGATCATAACCAATGGACAAATAAACGGAGCACAAGACTTTGATGGAACTGGAGACTTCATCACTATTCCTGCCGATCCATCGCTCGATTTACGCACGGGCGATTGGCAAATCGGTATGTGGGTTAATCTCCATCAACTGAAAAACAACTGGTTTTTCGCATTAGGTACAGGTGCTCACTACAAAGTCATAGGTTTTCAGCAGGGTGCACCTGGACAGCTAATTTGGATGATGGATGCCGATGGTGTAGCTGGTTGGGATATATATCACGCAGTTGCTGGGGCTATACCACTTACGACATGGACGAAGTTCGAGCTTGTTAGAAGTGGTAACACCGTTACCATGTACAAGAATGGTACTACAAACTTGGGGAGTGATGTTCTTGCAGGCGCGTATCAGCTCAATAACTTTGAGGCATACATTGGAAGGTGGTATTGGGCTGCTGGTTATGAAGTTCACGGCGATATCGATGAAGTTCGTGTTGCAACGTCGGCTCGTAGTGCTGCTTGGCGTAAGGCTAGCTATGAGAGCGAGATAGATGATCTTCTAGATTTCGGGGCCGAGGAAAATGTCGTACTTGTTCTAACTGAAATAATTTCCTTAAGCGACCCTGGCATCCTTATTATACAGGACATTTTTGCAATGTTGTCAGAAATCATCACATTATCCGACACATATGAACGACTAATATCCATGCAGAGACAGTTCATCGAGACAGTATCCACAAATGATATACATGAGCGTTTGCTTTCAATGCAAAGACAGTTCGTCGAATCAGTATCCCTGAACGATGAACGATTACTGATCGTACAGAAACTCCTTGCGGAAATAGTTTCCCTAAGTGACACGTGGGAGCGATTAATTTCAATATTGAGACAGTTCGACGAGTCAGTATCCTTGTCGGGCTCTATGTTTAAAGGGGTAGGAGCGGATTTAATAGAAACAATTGCGCTGTCTGACACTCTGATACGCATATTGGCTTTGCAAAAGATTTTGACGGATAGTATAGATATCGCACTATATACTACGTTAGATATGATTTTAACTCTTCCAAAACCCGCCGAATCACTCTCTCTAACAGATAATATCCTGAAGGGGACGGCAAAAGCCCCATTTACTGAAACCGTCACTGTGTCTGACACCATGCCGCGCATATTGTCTTTACAAAGGATATTGGTAGAAGCCGCTACATTATCTGACACACTTCTGCGCCAACTATCTCTATATAAAATTTTGCTCGAAACTATATCGCCAAGCGACAATATCGTAGTGACGCGTGTATTGTTCAAAATACTAACGGAAACATTAGTATTATCAGATAATATTTTGAGACAATTAGTTTTACAAAGGATTTTCATGGAGGAGCTTTTAGCGACCGATACATGCGAACGATTACTGTCCGCGCTAAAACAGCTTACTGAGGCGATCTCCTTAAATGACACATATGAACGAATATTTTCGATATGGAGGCAACTCGTAGAAACAGCCTCCCTAAGCGATACACATGAACGATTAATTTCCATACAGAGGTTGCTCGCTGAGACGGCATCTATCTCCGATACATACAATTATGTGTTTTCCGCCCAACGCCTTTTAACGGAAATCGTGGCATTATCAGACTCCGTGTTTAAGGGCATTGGAATGGATTTAATCGACGCCACAATATTATTTGATACTCTTCTACGCATATCGGAGTTTGAAAAAGATATAACGGAAGCCGCCACATTGTCAGATATTTTGTCGCGTCAATTGTCTTCATATAGAACTTTAGCGGAAACCATTGCATTGTCAGACAGTCTTTTGCGGCAACTGATATTATATAAAACTTTAGTGGAAACTATCACTCTATTAGACGCTCATTCATATGTATGGAATATAGAGAAAGTATTGGCAGAAACTGTAGTCGTGCAGGATGCACTAACACGGCTTACATCATTCTTCAAAATAAATTCCGAAGTAACTGCACTATCTGATACTCTATTACGCGCCGTGGCTAGACGCATGATCTTGACGGAAACGATCCTATTGTGGGAAATAATTCATGGGGTGGATGTGGGGAAGCCATCGGCAATATTAGATACATTTAATAAAGGACGTGATTTGAGTCTTGTAAAAAGGACAATAATGATAGTGGATGTGTTGAACAAAAATCGTGAAATGGCCCTTCTTGCCAAAAAAGCAATAATAGATATATTAGAAGAGGAGAAGGATGTAAAATGAGCTGGTTATCGGGCTGGGCCAAACGCGTTAAGATTACTATACAATATAGGGTAACATTTGGTGAATGATATGGGCTGGAAAATAAAGCAGCGGGAGCGTTACGCTCTAATTGAAGTGGACGAGGCGAACCCTCGCGTCCATAGGGGAACCTTTAGTATCGGGCCCCGACACGTCAAGCACCACGCCACGAAGGAGTTTGTCGAGCATGTTTACGTTGAAAATCCCGACTTCGCCTCGGAGAAGGATTGTAGGGTCTTCGCTCAGTGTAGCAACATAGCGGTTGAGGTTTACGATTTCTATAACAAGTTGTTTAACCCCGACTATGAGAATGTGAGCGTCTACGATGAACGGTTCGAGGTTCAATACCTATTCAAGGAGCCGGACACTTGGCGAAGTGCGGACTACTACAACCCAAGAATTGAAGTTACTCCTTTAGAAGATGGCGTTGATATTAAGAAAATATTCGACACCGACTACGGCACTGAGACCCTCGAAATCACCTACACCGTCAGGACGGGGGCACGGCTCAAGTACACTATAGTTTTCACCAATAAGACAGCGGAGCAGAAGACCTTTAGAGTCGTCATGAAGCTCGCTGGGATAACGAGCGACAAGGTGAAATATAGGCAAACCGAGGAACAAATCACAGAAGAGAAGCATATTGTCACCCCCTTCTTAATCTTCGGGGAAGATAATCGGCATCTGGCACTATCTGAGTATTTATGGAGCCTCGGGGAAGAGGGGGAAAATCCGGGGGAGTGGTCGGCGACCACTCTCAAGAACATAATTCTGGATACACACGTTAACGGCTCAAAGGCCGACATATTCATCGGAAACTATACTCTCACTGAGAACGAGAGTCTGCTAATTGATCCTGACTCTGATACGTGGCAGGTTGGAGCTGGTACTGATGATTGTATAGTATATTGGCTTAATGGCGCTGCTTGGACAATCACAACGGGCGATGCTCAACATGGGGCTGGCTACTTCAACGCCAACGTTAACAAAATGGGTGGGGGTATGCGGTGGCTGAATGTAACTATCCCACAGGGCTCGACAATAACTGCCGCTTATATTACCTTAACTTCTAATGCTGCACAGACTGCTACTGTTGTCAATACTAAAATAATTGGCGATGATGAGGATAATGCCGCCACCTTTGGCACAATAGCGAATTACCAAAGCAGGCGAGGCACATCCGTTGGCGGTGCTAACAATAACCTGAGAACAACTGCCGAAGTTTTATGGGATGGTATTGGTAACTGGGCACTTAATACAGCGTATAACTCCCCCGAAATAAAGACGGTTATTCAGGAAATAATTAGTCGGGGCGGATGGTCATCTGGCAATGCTCTAGCTCTTTTTTGGGATGATCATGATGTTAGAGGCACTCAGTCAGCCCCTAGATATAGGTTAAGCTACGCCTTTAATGCTAGCCCTCCCAATTCCCCCGAGCTTACGGTTACATGGACAGGGGCCGAATTCGCCGAAGTCCTCACCGAAACAGCTTCTTTAAGCGATGTATGTGAGCGACTATTCTCAATACAGAGACGCCTCATAGAAACAGCTTCTTTAAGCGACCCCGGCATCCTCATCATACAAGACATTGCTGTAATGTTTTCAGAAATCATCACATTATCAGATTCCGTATTGAAAGGTATCGAAACGCATTTGATGGAGTCAGTTTCATTATCTGGCTCTCTTGCACGCATATTAGACTTACAAAGAATCTTGGCGGAAACTGCCACATTATCTGATGTCTTTTTGCGCACACTGGTCTTGCAGAGAATATGGACGGAAACGATCACCTTGTCCGACGTGTTGACGCGACAAAAAACTTTATATAGAGTTTGGGCGGAAGCACTTACATCATCAGACAATATATTGAAGGAACCGCAAAAAATCCTATTAGAAATTGCCACATTATCTGATGCAGTACAAAGACTGACGATTTTATATCGAAGTTTAACGGAAGTTGGTACGCTGTCGGACTCTATATTTAAAGGCGTTGAAACAGAGTTAACGGAGTCAGTTACACTGTCCGGCGTTTTGGCACGCATACTAGATTTACAAAGGATCCTCACGGAGGTCGCCTCAATATCTGACATCCTTCTGCGTCGAATATCCTTATATAAGACTTTGCTAGAAATTGGTGCATTGAGCGACACTGTTGTAACAACGCGCGTATTAATTGAAATCCTGACAGAAACACTGATATTATCAGACAATATATTGAGACAACTAGCAATATACAGGATTTTGGCAGAGGCGGCTTCCATGTCTGATACATATGAGCGATTAATTTCTATTCGGCGTCTTTTAACCGAAACAGTCGCAATATCGGATTCCGTGTTTAAGGGCGTCGAAACCGATTTAATCGAGACCATAACGCTGTCTGATGCCCTTTTACGAATATCGGGGTTAGAAAGAATTTTAACGGAGATCATTACATTATCGGATGCTCTATTACGCCAGCTATATTCATACAAAACTTTAATGGAAGCCGCTACATTGTCAGACAACCTTTTGCGCGTATCGTCCCTATATAAGATATTGACAGATGTTATGGCGTTGACAGACGTTTTGGAAAAAATAATGGCGAGCAAAAAAGAATTAATAGAGGCTTTAACACTTGTAGACGCCTTAACAAAAACATTGATTCTCCATAAAATTCTAAGCGACCCCGTTTCATTGACAGATGAGCTGCTAAAGAGCCCCTATAAAATGCTGAATGAATCATTGTTAATATCTGATATACTTGTACGTATATCGGCTTTACAGAGAACATTAACAGAAATCGTCACATTATCAGACAACGTATTAAAGGGGGCGGGAAAAAAAATACTGGAAACCGTTGCGTTAAACGACGATCTCTTACATATATGGAACCTGTATAAAACTTTAACGGAAAATATCGCTCCGTCTGATGCGTTGATGCGGCAACTAACTTTGCATAGAGTCTTATCGGACACTCTCACCCCCGCTGACATATTGGCATGGCAATTGGTTTTATATAGAGTTCTGACGGAAACTCTCACACCTGTTGACGCAATTTCACGAATGCCTCTCAAAACACTCTCCGAAGCAATCACGTTGTCTGATACCTTTTTACACACATTGGCCATGCAAAAAATCTTGGCGGAAACGATCAGATTAACCGATATAATTCACGGGGTGGATAAAAACATCGTTATGACGCTGATCATAGACATGCTTGAGAGAACACGCGAGCTAATTTTCCCAGTGAAGAAGATAATTTTGAAGCGGGACTAATAAAGCGAAGGGTTTAATAGAATGAAATAATAAGATATAATGGTACAAAAATATGATCGAAGTTGGCATTAAGAGGGGAAACTTTGGGGGCACGTATAGGTTCATCGTTAAGAATGTTGATTATTCGGCTTACACTGCCAAGATTTACGTGCAAAGCTCGGGAGGAACGATGCTGGTTAACGGCACAGACTGCACTGTATCTGCCACTGATAACGCCCAAAACACTCTCGTCCTATATACGCCTGCCAGCGGGCAATTTGGGGCGGCGGCGTCAACTGTCGATTATCTCGCGGAAATCACGTTTTTAGGGGCGGGTTTCCGGGACTCCACAGAAACTTTCCGATGGCAAGTATTTGACGAGCTGCGGGGCTAAACACAATCTTTTTATATAACCCCATCCTCTTTTAAACCATGTCAGATGACTACAATAAAATTAAAGGGCTGTACATGAGCCAGGCGTGGGATTATGAGACGCCTGTTTGGCTTTTTGAATCTTTAAGAGAGATTTTTAATTTTACGTTGGACGCGGCGGCGGATAGTGCCAATACCAAATGTGAAAGATACATTGATGAAAAAACGAATGCTTTAACAGTAGATTGGGATGCTGAGGGGGTGTGGTGGCTCAATCCTCCTTGGGGGAGAAAATATAAGGAATATTCCGGCTATGATATTGGCGATTGGATGCGGCACGCTCTTGAACAATATGAAAAGGGAAACGAGGGGGTTGCCATAGTTTCTGCGAGAACGGATACTCGATGGTGGCACGATAACATCAAATATGCGCGCTATGTTCTTTTTCCCAAAGGAAGGGTCGCCTTCTTAATAGACAAAATAAAAAAGATGCAGCCAAACTTCCCGAGCGCTCTTATCATTTTCATCTGCCAATTAGAACGGTGGCAGATTGACAAATTAAATAAAATGGGATGGCTTGTTGAATCTGCCCGGTATTAGAAACCCTTTTATAAGACCTCAGAACATAAAGGCGTAGCGGGATGGCGGAGTGGTCGAACGCGTCAGGCTTAAGCCGGAGCAAGTGGCGGCTAAGGACGAAGCTCAAAAACGCTCCGTGAGATACCTGATACATAGGAAACACCGGGGGTCCGAATCCCCCTCCCGCTACCATCAAGGCCCTGTAGCTCAACCTGGGTAGAGCGGGCGGTTGAAGTCCGCCTGGTTATGCGTTCAAATCGCGTCGGGGCCACCATCGAAAGCTTTAAATAGACGTGTTTTATAAAATATATTGTGAAGATTAAGGCAATAACCAAAACCAATTGCCCCAAATGCGAATGGGCCAAGAATCAATTAAAACAGCACCCCATAGAATGGCTCGATTTTGATACGGACGAAGAAGCAAGAGAGCTGGCGAGAGAGTATAATCTGAATGCTACTCCTGCTTTTTTAATATTCCAAGATAACGGGAACGTCATCACCACGCAAAGCGTATTATATGTGAGGAAGCTCATTGAATAGAACAGAAACCTTTAATAACCCGAAATCTCATAATTATTCGTGTCCAGATCGGCGCGTACCTTTGACTGTAATGCTCAGGACGTGCCTCGACACACCTGACAAGGACTGATGAGGAAAAGCATTTGGCTTACTCCCGTAGAATTTTAGATCCAAAACGATCTCAAAAAACGAAAAGAAAACAGAATAAGGAGGATGAGATATATGAATTCCTGCCCCAAGAATTACAGCATAAAAGACAGTGGAGAAATTCCTGAAGATCTGGGCGATGAATG
>SDBV01000901.1_pt1 | contig 43294 bp, 39 predicted proteins | sample 2277081 | NCBI WGS metagenome assembly SDBV01 (sample SAMN10402039, study PRJNA504765) | marine sediment metagenome | isolation source: marine sediment core GS10_PC15, 223 cmbsf | place: Arctic Ocean: Southern Knipovich Ridge | collected 2010
GGTACATGGCCGCAGCTCTGCAAAAAATGCTATTGGCATTGATCTCTCTTGCACATTCTCCTACAAGATTTGAAAGCAATAAAGAGTGCTGATATGTCCCTGGAGCTTCGATAGAAAAGCGTCTTAAAAGCGGATGGTTGGTATCTAAATATTCCATGAGCGTAATGGAGGTCATCATTTGAAAACTTGATTCAAGCGGTGGCAATAATCCAATGCATAAAATGGCTGTAAAGAACATGAAAATGAATGTAGAGATAAGATCTTGGACCAAACTCTTTGAAAAAAAGATATCGTCAATGAAGTAAAAGCTAAATACGACAATAACGCAAGCCAGCCAGCCTTTAAATGTAATCTTAAAGATCTCCGTACGCTTTTTTAAATGACGCGCGCTATACAAGCAGACAAGAGAGGCGACTAAATTAATGGTTAAAAATCGTGTCTCGTCAACAGCAAGTGTGGTGGTTAAAATCACTGCTAAAATTGCTGTTGCAAATAGTGCAAGCTCTGTATTGATCAACACAGCAATTAAAATCGTTGCAAAAGGCACAAAGAGTGGATATTGAACGATATCGATCAAATGGCTGGTATGTCCGACAAGTAAACGTTCAATCACTTTGGATATAATCAATGCAATGATAACAATACAAGAAAAGAGCGCCAATTTTTTAGAACTTTGTAAGAAATGGGGCTGTTTAATTTTTAAATAAATCCACGTAATAAACACAAAAACAAGAGCAAGGATAAAACTACCTAAAAAAGTCAATGGTTGAAACAGTTTACGATTTTCCAGAACCGCCGCTTTCATTGATTGCACCTGCGCAACATGTCTTGATGTCACCATTTCGCCTTGCGCAATGATTTTTTGTCCAGTTGATACAGGTGTCATAGGTTTTGGAACTGTTGTAACAATCGTTTTACGCAGGGCATTTTGCGCCTGTATGTCTTCTTTGAATTGCCACGTTTGGTTATCAAAATATTTCATAACCATTTCATATACATCTCTTTCTATACGCGCCTGCGAAAAGGCCCGTTTTTGTATTGAATAAAACACATCTTTAGGGAGTTTCTCGGAAGAACTTTTAGGCATAAAAATTTCGTAGTTAAGCGTAAAAAGCCCCGCCTTTTTCATCGCTTGCAGAGTTTTGGTATCTGCAAAACGTGCATCTAAAAGGGCTTTGACTAAAAGATCGGCTGCTTGAAAAATCTTATCATTTGTTTCAGAATTTAAATTTTCACTGATTAAAATCTCTTTTTCTAATTGAAGGCGCAATCTATCAATATCATCTCTTTCAATTTCAAAAATAGTCCCTATATTTCTTACCGATTGCTGTTTTTTAACGCTATGTGCCTCATCATCAGGAAATTCAAAAGGTACTTGCGCTACGACATATCTTTTTGCAGGAGTACCAAGCTCTAAATAATCCACATCGGTTTCTCTTAGATGCAAAAAAATAGACACTATAAGTGTCATGACAAATCCAATGATAAGACGAAACCCAATCCCATCTGGCCAGATGAAGAAATGTCGCATATTTGTAAACTTTTTAAACAACGCTTTCCTATCTTCCGACATAATTTGACCCCAAACCTTCATATTATACCAATTACAAAAATTAAATCTACAAGTGCTTCTTTTTTTATGAACTGACCTTACGTACTACCTTCTATTTATATGAGGGCTGCAAGAAACACTCTACGGTGTCTGATACCAATTGTAAAATTAACTTCACAAATTGACCTCCATTTTTTCAATCAGAATATTGTTTTCGATTTTGCTAACCAATGGGTTAGCGGCAATCTTTAAACTTCATTCTGTTTGAAAAACCTGAACCTCCTTTGCAAATTTAATTTTACAATTGGTATTACTCTTCATCCAACTCTCATAGAGTTGGATTTCATCGTTATCCTTGTATCTTGTCCCTTTCGCCCTTCCTCTAAACAGAATTTACTGCGTAACATCAGTTATGAAAATCCGCATCAAAAGTAAAAAAGGGTTTTTTTTAAAAGCAATTGCAGTAAGATAAACCTTGTTAGAGTTTTTATCAGGTTTTTAAGCATGGAATATGAAGTTTTAGCACGCAAGTTTCGTCCTCAATTGTTTTCTGAAGTCATCGGACAAAAAAATATCTTGCAAACATTAATGAACGCTCTTGCAAAAAATCGCATTGCACATGCTTATCTCTTTTCAGGTCCAAAAGGCGTTGGAAAAACCACATTTGCACGCTTGCTTGCAAAAGCGCTTAATTGCCAACAGAAAGAAGGTATCGAACCATGCAATACATGTTCTTCTTGCAAAGAGATTGCAAAATCGATTTCAATGGATGTGATCGAAATTGATGGAGCTTCCAATCGGGGGATTGATGAAATCCGTAAAATCAAAGAAAATGTAGGCTATGCTGCTTCTTCTGGAAACTACAAAATTTATATTATCGATGAAGTACACATGCTCACAAAAGAAGCTTTCAATGCTTTATTAAAAACTCTAGAAGAGCCGCCCTCTCACGTGAAGTTCTTTTTTGCAACCACCCACCCTTCAAAACTCCCCACCACAATCATTTCTCGCTGCCAACGCTTTGCTCTGGAACGTTTTTCCACATCCATGATCACAGAAAAATTAGAAACCATTTTGAAATCTTTAACTATCGAATACGAAAAATCGGCACTTTTGCTCATCGCCAACGTGGCAGATGGAAGTATGCGTGATGCAGAATCTCTATTAGACCAAGTTATTGCATTTGAATCTAAGGTGAATCGGGCAAATGTCATCGAATCTTTAGGGATTGTTGAAAAAAAAGAGTTGTATTTTCTCGATGAACTCAAACGCGTACAAAACATTGGCCCTGTGTTTGAACTCACCCAAAAATTGATCACCTCAGGAAAAGATTTAAACCTTTTTTTAGAAGATTTGATGCAGCACATCAGGCATTATTTGATCATTGCGATTTTGAAAGAAAAGGCAACAGAGTTTTTACAAGAATCCACACAAGATATGGAAATCTACTTCAAAAATCAAGATTTGTATTCTAAAGAGCTTTGTTTATATTTACTTGAATATCTCATTCAAAGCCAAGAAAGATTTCACTTCACTTCAAATAAGCAGGTGCTTTTAGAAGTGATTCTTTTAGAAATCATTCAAAGCCAAAAACCCAAACGTTTTGAAGATTTGTTAGATAACATGCAACAACAACCCAAAGCAAAGCCGCAAGAAAAAAAGAAAATGTCCCAAAATAAAATGGATACAATCATCCGATTTTCTCAAGTAGAACTCGAAGGCATTTTAAAAAAAACAACGTGAGGAGCTATGTCCAATTTTTCCAAAAAAATGCAAGAAAGAATGCAACAGAAAATGCAAGATTTGCAAGAAGATATCAAAAAAATCGAAGTTATGGGCACATCGGCAAATGATTTTGTTAAAATCACACTTTCTGGTGAGCAAAAAGTCAAAAAAGTTGAAATCAGTAAAGACGTTGTCAATCCAGACGATATCGATGCCCTTGAAGATCTTGTACATTTTGCAATTGACGATGCGCTAACAAAACTCCAGGAAAAAACACGTTCTATGTTCCCCGGGCTTCCATCTTAAATCTGAATTTTGGGTTTATTCCACTCAGTATCAGGGAGATCACTCTTTCTTCTCGTGCTTTTTACCTTAGAAATGGCTTTTTAACCATTCCTGCGATAAAAATCCCAAGAATTTAAGAGAATGAACTCGTGATACTGAACAAACTAAACTTAGAAACTCAGATTGTGAACTTGAATTTCTATGCATGTGATTTGAGCAATTTTTGGAATTGTTTTGTTAACAAATCGTCCAATTCTTGCCCAGACTTGGTCTTCAAGGCTCGTTGGACGACATTTTTAGCAAACGTCTGATCCATTTTAGCTAATATAGATTTGATTTGAGAAATAGATTTTGCGGACATGGAGAGTGAATGAATGCCAAGTCCAATAAAAATGGGTGTATACTTTGGATTGGATGCTGCTTCTCCACAAACACTTAGAGGTTTGTTTTTTTGCTGACATATTTTGCTCACATATTCCATCATTTTAATAACAGAGGGATGCATATCGTAGAAAAAGCTTTTATGGAAACTCGCTCTTCTGTCTACTGCCATTGAGTATTGCATTAAATCGTTTGTACCAATGGAGAAGAAGTCCACGTGGGGAGCCAAACATTCACACATCATGCAAGCAGAAGGTACTTCGAGCATGCACCCTACTTGCATTTTTGCATTAAATGGAATTTGTTCTAGACGAAGTTCCTGTTTGACGTTGGCTAAAACGCCTTTTGCAGCTTTAAGTTCTTCGACATCACAGACCATGGGGAACATGATGCACAACTTTCCAAAATGCGAAGCTCTTAAAATCGCACGCAAATGTGTTTTAAAAATATCTGGATTTTTTAAAAGCCATCTTAGACCTCTATATCCAAGTGCTGGATTTTTGGGCATCTCCTCTCCCACAAGTGAGGAAAACTCTTCGTGTGAAATATCAAATGTACGGATTGTTACTGGCAAATGACGCGCTCTTTTTGTAATTTCTTTAAACACTTCAAATTGATGTTCTTCATGAAAAAACTTAGGATCTTTTAACAAAAAATATTCCGAGCGCACAAGCCCTATACCTTGAGTTTTACAATCATGAATGAGGTCCACTTCTTCCAACATTTCAATATTGCAAAAAAGGTCTATGATTTTTCCATCTTTCATTTTGGCCATTTTGTGCAAAGTTTCTTGTTTTTTGGTTTCGATTTTTCTAAGTTGTATCTTTTTTTGGTAGAGTTTTGACATTTCAGGTTTCGGATAGAAAATCACTTTGCCATCTGTCGCATCAACAATAATTTCTTTGATAGTCTCCAAATCGCTTGGCAAAAAACCGATAGATGTCACAAAAGGAATTCCTTTTGCTTTTGCAATGATGGCCGCATGGGATGTGAGTCCTCCTTGGGTTGTGACAAATGCACCTACAAATTTAGGATCTGCTTCTAAAGCATCTGTAGAAGAAATTTCATCTGCAAACACAATACGCATTTCATCCAATGTTTCGATGGTATGCTTAAATTTAGAAGAAAGGTTGGTCAAAACACGCGTTGAAAGATGTTCAATATCTTTGGCTCTTTCTTGAAAAAAGGGGTCTTTGAGTCTATTAAAATGGGATCCCCATTCATCTACGATAAGGCTAACGACATATTCTGCATTTTTATGTGTTTGGCGAATTTTTTCTTCTACCGAAGACCAGAAGGGGTCTTTTAAAATTTCTAAGTGCGCTTGCATGATATGCGCCACTTGCATGCTTTTCTCATTGACAGGTATTTTGGAGATTTTTTCCAATTCAAATTGTGTTTTTTGCAATGCGCTTCTAAACCGACTCACTTCTGATTCTACTTCTTTATTTTGCAAAGAGGTTTCTTCAAGAATGATATGTTGAGGTTTTAGATAGAAAGGCTTACCTATGGCAATCCCCTCTACTAATGTGGTGCCAAAATAGGTCTGCGTGATTTCTTCGACGTGTTCTTTCATCATCAACCTTTTCATAACTGATGTTACGTTCTACCTTCTACTTATAGAAAGGCTACAAAGGGTGATTGACTGTGTATTCCTCCTCGCCACAACTCTTTGGAGTTGCTCTCGTTGGACATACTTGTATCTCTTGCCTTTAGCTCTCACTCTAAGCAGAATTTATTCCGTAATATCAGTTTATAACTTTATCTCCTCTTTGTGTAAAGTAACAAAAACGCACTCCCCCACAAAGAAAGGAATTCAGTAAAAACGTGGGTATGAGATTGGGGTAGATTTCAAGATACATTTCTTTATTTTGAGAAAAGACAAATAGATTTCACGAGAAAAAGCGATGAGATTGGGGCAGATTTCAAGCGCCCTTCTACTGAATCCATTTCCTCAGGATGTTTTGGATGATTTGCATAGGTTGGCTATCAAACCGCTGAGAAAATGTTTCTATTTTATCAAAGATCCACAGCGTCCCTTGGGGATACACAATTCCTATCAAGCAGGTGCAAAAATACAACCAGGCAATCAAAATGCAGTAGCTGGCTGTTTTAAGTTTTTGGTTCGAGGTCTTGCTTTTAAATAACGAAAAGGCGGCGGCACATACACGTACGATGACCTCGGCAATACTTAAACCAAACCAAACAAACATCAAAATGCCAAGAAATAAGAAAAAGCCCCTTTCGTGCCAAGGAGTTTTAAAACGCGTTTTAAAGCGTTTTTTTACCTTTTCCTTCTTTTCTTCTAAAATTTCCGCTAAAATTTCTATTTCTTTCATTGTAAAAAAAAGATTTAAATATTAACCTAACATTTTCAATTATACAAAAAAAAATAAAAGTCGTAAAAGGAAATTAACGAGGGGGTGAATATGATGTCCTCTATATCAGAGATTTCTGGCTCTTTAAAAGATTCATTAGATTGTTTATGTGATGCTCTACAAACTCAAGAAGAAAGCCAAGCACAACATGCTTGGAAACAGTACAAAACCGCTAAGGGAATGCTTTGCAAGCATATGCAAATCAACCACTTAGACAAAAAGGCTGCATTTGTCAATGCGCTAATTTTAAGATTTGAGTACGATTTGCAGCACCTTAAATTGGCTCTGGATCATACAAGAGATGGATGTTATATGCAGCAGTTGAAGGTACAATTGCTTGAGTTGCAAAAAGATTCAACACAGTTTTTTAAAATTGTGTCCCACATAAAGGCAATCCAAAAAAAGATTTAATTCTTTGAAGGAAAACGCCTTATATTATTAATAACCAGACGGTTAGGTCTAGGTTCTTCCTGGTATTTTCATTTGAAACATGGTATAACATTGAAATTAAGAACCTAATATGACATAATTTCGAAAAAAAGGAATGTTATGGCGCGTGTATGTCAAGTTACTAAGAAAAAAACTCAAAAAGGTCATCAATACTCGATTCGCGGGATCGCGAAAAAGAAAAAGGGTATTGGGTTAAATATCACTGGAAAAACAAAACGTACATTTAAACCAAATCTGATGAAAAAGCGCTTTTGGTTTGATGAAGAAAACCGTTTTATCACTCTAAAGGTGAGTGCTGATGCGATGCGCACAATCGATAAAAAAGGCGTATCTGCAGTCGTTAAACAGCTCCGTAAAGAAGGCCAAAAAGTCTAAATGTCTGTCAAAGACCTCTTTTCTTTTATCAAACTTTTGAAAAAAGAAAACGAGCTTGTCGAAATCAAAACATTGGTGGATCCCACTTTAGAAATTGCTGAAATTCATCGCAATGTAGCCAAACAAAATGGGCCAGCTCTTCTTTTCACTAAGGTGAAAAATTCTAAATTTCCTGTTGTGACTAACCTATTTGGATCTGAAAGAAGACTGGAGCTTGCTCTTCCTTTTGCCTTTGATACGTGGTCAGAAAATATGCTTACGCTTTTACAAAAACCTTCTCTAAAATCTCTATTTTCTCATCGAAAACAGCTCTATCCTCTTTTCAAAATGGGCACAAAAAAACGCCTATTTGCTCCCGTATTGCAACAAAAAATTGATCCTGTAGATTTAGACCAGCTGCCCCTTTTAAAACTTTGGGAAGACGACGGTGGACATTTTTTAACGCTGCCTATAGTACATACACAATATGACAACATATCCAATCTAGGTATGTATAGAATGCAACGTTTTTCAAAAAACACAATGGGCCTGCACTGTCAAATTGGAAAAGGAGGCGGATTTCACTATCACAAATACGAAAAGCTCAACCAAAACATGCCTGTACATGTTTTTTTAGGCGGCCACCCAGCACTCATTCTTGCATCGATTATGCCTCTTCCTGAAAATGTTTCAGAGCTTATCTTTGCCTCTCTTTTGATGCAAAAAAAACTCAATGTGTATCGAAACACCCCTATTTTGTGTGATGCTGAATTCTGCTTGAAAGGATTTGTGCGTCCGAAGTTAAGAGAAATGGAAGGACCTTTTGGGGATCATTATGGATTTTATAGCCTAAAGCACCCTTACCCTGTTTTTGAATGCACGCATATTTTTCACAAAAAAAATGCAATTTATCCTGCAACTGTTGTCGGTAAGCCTAGACAAGAAGACTTTTATATCGGTGTCTTGTTGCAAAAGCTATTAAAGCCACTTATCAAATTTGTGATGCCCAGCATTACTGATCTATACAGCTATCCAGAAACAGGATTCCATCCACTTGCTGCAGCTGTTGTCAAAGAACGTTATAAAAAGGAGGTCTACACAACAGCTTTTCGTATTTTAGGCGAAGGACAACTTTCATTGACAAAATGCTTGATTTTGATTGATGAGCCTTTAGATCTTTCCAACTTTAAGGCCGTGTTAGAATATCTTTTAGCACGTATCAATTTCCATGAAGATCTCTTTATTTTTTCTAATGTGCCTTTGGACAGCCTGGATTATAATACGCAAACACTCAACGTAGGTTCTAAGTTGGTGCTGTGCGGGCTTGGGAAACCTATCAGAACGCTCGAAACACATGAAAACCTTCCTAAATTCATCAAAACAGCCAGCTTTTTTTGCAAAGGCTGCCTCGTTGTGGAAATCGAAAATGAGACTTCTCTAGAACATTTAAAACGTATACAAGCTTTTGTGATGATCGTTGTTGTGGATAATGTCCAAGAAGCGTGCCAAAACCAAGAATCTTTTCTCTGGATCGTATTTTTACGCATTGACCCTGCAAAAGATGTGCACTTACCTATTGAAAACACAAAACACCACAAACTGTACTACGCACCTCCTCTAATATTGGATGCGCGCTTAAAACCCCATCTTCCTAAAATTGTTGCATCCAACGCTGAAATTGAGCAAAAAGTCAAAGCAAACTGGGATCACTATTTTGAAAAACAAGAAACGCATTTGGGTCGCTAAATTAAGCCTTCTTTTCATTTGTATTTTCTACCTATTTTTTAAAAGTTTTTATGTTGCACTTCCACAAAAAAAAGCTCCCATTCAATTCTATCACAATGATTTTGCTCTTCTTTTTGCAAGAGCGATCAAACAAGCAAAAACCGTTGTATTAACTTCATTTGGGCTCGATCAAACACTTAAATCCGTGCTTCAAAAAAAACCCTGCACGCTTTTTTTAGATGCTACACAATCCAATACAATATTGAATAAAACGTCATTTTTTTTAAACCAAAGTGGATTTTTTCATCCCAAAATCCTTCTTTTGGATGATGCGCGTGTGTTGATTGGTACTGCGAATTTAACCAAAAATTCGCTTTTTTTTGCTGCCAATTTTTGTGTAGGTCTCTATTCACCTCATTTGAATGCCAAACTCAAAGAAGCGCTATTCACACAACAAGCTTTGCACTACCAAGAGAATGCATTGGATTTTTTTTATAAAGCGCCAGATGCTCTTGAATTTCTTCTTCAATTTTTAGCTTCTACAAAAACACATCTTAAAATTGCCATGTATACACTCACCCATCCCAAAATTATTGAATGTTTAATCGCGCTTAAAAACCGTGGCGTGTTTGTGGAAATTTTTCTAGATAAACATCCTGCCAACCGACCCACTATCGAAACGCTAAAAAAAGAAAAGATATGTGTCCATATGCGCACAAAACCAGGGATGCTGCACACAAAATTAGCAATCAAAGATCACAAAGCTCTTTACATCGGTTCTGCAAATTGGACTCGTCGCGGCTTTTCAAAAAATCACGAAGTGCTCTTATTTTTACATCACTTAACAAACTCTCAAAAAGATCAGGTGTTTATGCATTTCAAAATGCTATGATTTCTATTTACTGACCTTACGCTACCCACTTCCGTTTATATGAGGGCTACAAGGAACAATCTACGGCGTCTGACTTCTCATTCAACTCTCATGGAGTTGAATTTCTTAAGCTACCTTGTATCTTGTTTCTTTCGCTCCTCCTCTAAACGGAATTTACTGCGTAACATCAGTTATTTATGACAATCGAAACAATGTTTGGGATCAAAATCTCCTGTTGTTTCGATTTGAATGGTGGTGTGTTCGATGCGAAATTGTTCTTTTAAAATTATGTTTGCTTCATTCAAAATATGTTTTTTTCCGACCAAATGACAACTCAGTGCATACAAACGCTGATCAATGGCCCATACATGTAAGTCATGCACCTCATCGACTCCTTTGATTTCTTGAAGTGCAAGTTTGATTTGTGCAAGATTAATATCTTTAGGTACAGCTTCTAATAAAATCAGCGCTCCTTCTTTGATAATGTGGTAGGCTGAGCGAAAAATAATGACAGAAATGATCACTGTCATAATCGGATCACATACATACCATTTAAATGCCCAAATTAACGCTCCTGCAATTAACACTCCAAAAGATCCTAATAAATCCCCTACCACGTGCAAATAAGCTGCTTTAATATTTAAGTCCTCTTTTCCGTGACGCAGCAAATAAAGCATGAAAAAATTTGCAATAAGTCCAATGAAAGCAACAACAAAGACGATTTTGCCATTCACCACTTCTTGATTGTAAAATCGATCAATGGACTCGATAATCAAAAAACAGATCAAGACAAGTAAAAAAGCACTATTGATCATTGCGCCAAACACTTCTGATCTTTTGTATCCGAAGCTCATTTTTTCATTCGGACTTCTTTTTGCAATATGGAGAGCAAAAATAGAGATTAAAAAAGCACCGACATCAGTAAAAAGATGCAATCCATCTGAAATCAAAGCCAAACTATGTGCAAAAAATCCAAAACCTATTTCCACGCACATGAAAATAAAGGCCACAACTAAAGAGACCGAAAGAGCTTTGGATTTTTGCGCGTGATCTAAATGCATACGTATTTTTTTTTGTACAAAAAAAACTTTTTTTGTACAATCCTTAAATATTATGACTGTCAATAAACTACTCCACGAATGTGCGCTTCCTTTAACAGGATGGTTGACGACACGTTTTTTCGCAAAACGTTACAATCCTTTATTTGGATCTGTTTTTTGTGCCTTTGCACTTTATCGAACAGCTTTTCATTTTTATCTTCCTACTAAACCATTGAATGCAAAGGTTCTTAAAAATCCAACCTATCGTAAGGGCATTACTTGGGGGTTTGTTGTGACTTGTCTAGGCGCGCTTTATTTGGCACCTAAATCTCCGTATTTAGGCTATGCCGCTGGTAGTATTTTGGGTATTTTAGCTGCAATCAAGTATCCTGATACACAAGCAAAAAAAGCCACTTGAAAAACTGTATTTATTTTGTTACACTGACCTTATGTCGATCGTAGCTCTTTCTTTGACCTTTTTTCTTTTAATGGATTCTTTTGGTAATATTCCTATCTATTTATCCGTTTTAAAACCCTATCCTGCACATCGCCAACATGTCATCATCATACGCGAAATGCTTATTGCGCTTGTGATCATTTTAATTTTTCAATTTTTAGGAGAACAAGCCTTAGAAGCTCTCAAAATTTCACATGCTGCAATTCATATTGCTGGTGCTGTGATTCTTTTTTTAATTGCCGTCGATATGATTTTTTCTAAACCAACAAAGACAAAATACAAGCAGCAAGAGGAACCCTTGATTGTCCCTCTTGCGGTTCCCTTAGTGGCAGGTCCAGCTATTTTAGCTTCTGTGATCGTCTTTAGCCAAAAAGAGAATAACGTATTTTTTGTCTCGATGGCGCTTTTAATTGCCTGGTCTTTAACGGCCCTTGTCTTATTTTGTTCCACTTATATCCAAAAAGTACTCGGGAATCGTGTGATTCTTGCGATTGAAAAGATGATGGGACTTGTGTTAACGCTCTTTGCTGTACAAATGTGTATGGATGGAATCACTATTTTTATCCAGGAAATGCCATGATTGGAAGAAATGACTTATGCTTTTGTGGAAGTGGGAAAAAATGGAAAAAATGTCATTATCCTCAAACAATTTCTGAAGAAAATCAACTCTTAAAAAATACCTATCTACAAAAGTACAATATTTTAATTAAAGATAGTGAGCAGATCGAAAAAATCAAAAAAGCATGCATGCTTTGCAGCAAGGTATTAGATCTTGTATGCCAAATGGCTAAAGCTGGCACAACAACAAAAGAACTTGACCTTTTTGTGAAAACGGAATTTGAAAAACAGGGTGCTATATCCGCAGCTTATCATTATGGCTCGCCTCCTTTTCCTGCAAATATTTGCACCTCTTTAAATGAAGTGATCTGCCATGGCATTCCAGATGAAACTCCTTTAAAAGAAGGAGACATTTTCAATCTTGATGTCGCTTGCATTTTGGATGGATACTTTGGAGATTGCTCTAAAATGGTGTGTGTTGGCAAGGTGGATGCAAATAAAAAAAGAGTTGTCGAATGCGCCTATTTTTCGCTTATGGAAGCAATCAAAACTGTTCAGCCTAAAAGCAAAATCCATGAAATTGGAGATGCCATCGAGTCTGTTGCCAAAGAGTACAAATGCTCGGTTGTCTATCAATTTGTCGGTCATGGCGTGGGTATACAATTCCATGAAGGACCTGAAGTGCCCCACCATGCTAATAAAAGTATCATCGAGTGCGTCCCTGGCATGATTTTTACCATTGAGCCCATGATCAATCTTGGAAAAAAGGAAGGCGAAATCGATCCTATCAACCATTGGACCGTGCGCACTGTCGATAGGCTCGCCTCTGCTCAATATGAGCATACACTGCTTGTCACAGACACAGGCTGCGAGATTCTCACCCCGTGGGAAAAGCCCGATTTTGCTCAAAACTGATGTTGCGCACTAAATCCAATTTAGAGGGAGAGCGAAAAGAGAGAGATACAAGTACGTCTGACAAACACAACTCCAAAGAGTTGTGTGAGGAGGAATACGAAGTAGATCACTCTTTGCAGTCTTCCTATAAAGGAGTTGGTGCGTAACAGCAGTTTAGGATTCGAAAAGTTGTGATATAATATCTAGAAGGTGCTCTTCTTGAGTTTGCATCCATTCTAATTGCGTGTAAGTATCTAGAAGTTGTTGCTGGAGTTTGAGCACATTTTTGGGATCTTTGAGTTCTTGATCACTTCTTTCACGCTTTAAGCTTTCCATCTCTAATTGAGAGGCAAAAAGATCTTTGCGGATTTGTGAAAGTTGAAAATTCTTTTCTTCAAATTGATCTTTGAGCTGGTCGTAGCGCGCCGCTTTTCTTCTTAAAAGCACCACCTCTTGGACATCATCACTTGTCGTTTCTTCAAAATTCTTGATTCTTTCTTTGAGCTCATCCAATTCTCTAAGCTGCATTTCCATCTGTTCGACTTTCTCTTTCTTTTCTTTGAGCTCATCGAGAAATTGTTGTGGGGGATGCTCTTGCAGCTCTTCAATAAGCGCTTCAAAATTTGTAATTTTCTTTTGCAGCTCGCCTTTTTCCGTTTGTTCTTTTTGCAATTGCACGCGTGTGAGTGCCACAAGCTTTTTAAAACTCATTTCTTGTTCTTCTTGACGCTGTTCTTCTAGCACTTGTTTAAAGGGCACAGGTCCCTGTTTTTGAACGGTGTATTCCGAATTGTTATTTTCTTGGACCCCTTTGAGCAAAGCCTTTAGCTCATCAAAGCTAAGCGTTGTCACAATAAGCCCTGTTGCAAATGCTCCAAATAAAAAGAGCGGAAACTCAAATTTGAAAGAAAAAAACACTTGAGAAAGAAGTAAAAGACCAAGGCCAATTCCAAGACCTGTTTTGGAAAAAAGCCAGGTTAAAAATAGACACACCAAAAGGATAAAACTAAAAAAGAGTGCTTCTTTTTCATGTTGCATTGCCACAACAACTAAAGGAAGCAGAGTTAAAATGGGTCCTAAAAAAGCATAAAAAATGCTCCAGGAGGGGTTTGAAACAATACTTTTTTCTTGCATAAGCTTAGTTTTTAACTGATGTTACGCGGTTTTTTAAGTTTTTTGGCCAAGTTTTTGTAAAATTCTTACTATTGTCAAAAAGCCTTTTTCAAACCGTGAAAGCGCAAAACTTTCATTAGGTGCGTGGATGTTGTCCTCCGGGAGTCCAAATCCCATCATCACTACATCACCTGAGCTGGCCTTCTGCAATGCCTTGGTTATCCCCACTGTGCCACCACTCATAACATATTTGCAAGGGTTTTTGAAAACCTCTTCTAAACTCTCAGAAACAGTCTTTAAAATCGGCGCATCTGCATTGGCTCTTACCCCTTCAACAGCATCTTGCAACTCCACATTAACCGTGATGCCTCTGGGTGCATGCTTTTCCAAATGCGTTTGAATCTGTTGTTGGACTTTTTTAGGATCCTGCCCATCAATTAAACGGCAGGAAATTTTCGCATATGCTTTTGCAGGGATTACAGTTTTGATCCCAGGCCCAGTGTAGCCTCCATAAATACCGTTGACTTCTATTGTAGGACGCAACCAGTTGCGTATAGCTGGTGGAAAGGCGATCTCTCCTCCCACAGCCTTTGCATCAAACATCTTTTCATATTCTTTTTCATCAAACTGAAGATCGAGCATGGCTTTTTCTTTTTCGCTAGGCTCTGATACACCCTCATAAAATCCTTCAACAAGGATTTTCCCAGATTTTGGATCACGTAAAGTAGACAATAGTTCTACAAGACCATGGATGGGATTAAACACCATTCCTCCATGCATGCCGCTGTGAAGATCGATTTTAGATCCTATGCATTCTACATTGAGGGCGCACAGTCCTCTCAAACCCAATGTAATGCAAGGCACATCTTCTGAAACTAGATCCAAATCGACCACCAATAGCGCATCGCATTTAAGGGCTTCTTTTCTGCTTTCTAAAATCGCGATGGTGTTGGGCGATCCCATCTCCTCCTCTCCCTCAATGATCATTTTGACATTCACTCCAAGTTCACCAAATTCCGTCATCATGAATTTAAGTGCAGAGAGCATCAGGGCCAATTGCCCTTTATTGTCGAGCGCTCCTCTTGCATAAATTTTGCCATTTTTTTCTATGGGCTCAAAGGGATCTGAGAGCCATTCGTCGATAGGATCGACAGGCTGCACATCATAGTGTCCATACAACAAAACTGTGGGCTTATCTTTTCCTGCACTTAAATTTTGCGCAAAAATCGCAGCATGTCCATCAGTTTCCCATTCTTCAACAGAAAACTGAATATTTTTGAAATAATCTATTAAAAAAACGCGCGCTTTGGCAAGTTCTGTTTCATATTTAGCATCTGTAGAAATGGTTTGAAACCGAAGCAAATCTTTATAATCTTGTAAAAATTCTTCTCTATGCTTTTTAAATGCCTGTTGAAAAAATGTAACATCATACTCCATCTGTTCCTCCATAGATTTCCTCCTTTTTTACCATATTCACTTTAAATAAGCGTAACCCAAAATACTGTTTAGCAAAGTATATACTAGTTCGAGAAAATATGACTAGTTTTTTCGGAAAAATTGACTGGCATTTTCAACTAAATAGGCGACAAGATCTTCATTCCCCTCGTAAGTCATTTCTACTTCCATATCTCCATCTTCACTAGGATCAGAACAGGTAATGTGTACATAACATGCCTGTTTTTTTTTAGGTTTCTCTGAAGGGATTTCCTGTCTTTTAAAAATTTTTTTAAAACTCGTGAAAAAGTTTTCTTTTTTGGACTCAGTAGCAATGGATTTGAAAGGAAAAATCTTAGGCGGTTTTGTCGAACTCTTCATAAGTGTTTTTCATCATCTCTTTTTTTTCCAATTTAATCAAACAAAAATCACCATTGTGGTAGAATGCAATGAAAAAAAGGAGGCTTTTATGACTTTTTTAAAAAGATTATTACTCTTTTTTGTTGTCAATTTTTTAGTACTTACAACGATTACCTTTATTATCCAAATGTTAGGACTTGATCAATCCCTTGGTTTTAGTACTCAAGCTCTTTTTATCTTTTGTTTACTCTATGGCTCCTTGGGAAGTTTTATCTCTCTTTTACTTTCAAAAAGAATTGTTCGATGGATTATGCGTATTAAAATGATTCCATCTAACACCCATGTTGAGAGCGAAAAACAACTCTATGCTATGGTCGAAAACTTATCTAAAAAAGCGGGGCTAAAAAGTGTTCCCGAAATAGGTATCTTCCAATCTCCAGAAATGAATGCGTTTGCAACAGGTCCTTCTAAAAACAACAGCCTTGTAGCAATCTCTTCTGGACTTTTAGAAAACATGGACACTAAAAAAATAGAGGCTATTTTAGGACATGAAATGGGTCATATTGTAAATGGAGATATGGTAACAATGGCCCTTATTCAAGGCATCATCAATGCATTTGTCATGTTCTTTGCACGTATCTTTGCTCATGTTGTACTCTCCGGGCGCAATAATCGTGGACGCGTTAATCCTTGGGGCTACTATCTTTTAGTACAACTTTTCCAATTTGTATTTGCGCTTCTAGGATTTATGATTGTCGCTGGATTTTCTAGAAGAAGAGAATATCGAGCAGATAAAAAAGGTGCAGAATTCACATCAAAAGAACAGATGATTGGTGCTTTAGAACATTTGAAAACAAGTGTAGAAGATCGCCAATTGAATCATGCTTCTGTAAATGCATTTAAAATCCACACGCGTGTTAAATGGCTCGAATTTCTCTCAACGCACCCACCTCTAGACAAACGTATTCAAGCGTTAAAAGCAGGATTCTAAAACTGGCATTATGCAGTAAATTCGATTCATAGGGAGAGCGAAAAGAGGGAGATACAAGGATTGCTTGAGCCCCACTCAAGAGAGCGTTGGATTAGAGCCAAGACGAAGTAGATTGCTCTTTGTAGCCTCCCTATGGATGGAGTTAATGCATAATGCCAGTTTCTAACTTGCGAAGAGTTTTTGTTTTCTATCTAAGATGGTGAGTTGATTCTCTTTAAAAAGGTAGATGTTTTTAGGGTGCAGAGTATCTAAAAGCTGCTTTAAGCACACAGATGAGAGCACAATATAATCGATCGCATGAATGGAATTTAAAATATTAATCAGTTCTAGGTCATACTTTTCTAAAAAGACGACAAGTTCAAGATCTGGGTTTTCAAGGTGGAGGATCTTTTCGAAAAGATTTGCGCTAAATTGCATGGAAGAGTCAATTTTAAGAAGCGAAAAAGGGTGTTTAGATAAAATTTGATTGAGGGCATATAAGTTTTCATTTTCAAATACTTTGGATGTAAAATGCAACTTCAAAAGGCGTTTGGACAATTCGCTAAGTGAGATACTTTTACATCCTACATGTTCCAAACTCATTCCTGCGGCAATATTTGACAATTCTGCAGCTACATCCAGTCCCCAATTTTGCGCCATACAAAAACTAAGCATTGCACACACTGTATCTCCTGCACCCGTCACATCTTTCACTTCATATATCTCAGATGCAAAATGTTGGTGCTCATTTCGATGAAAAACGCTAATCCCCTTCGATGCACGCGTAATAAATAAAGAATCCATACACGCGACTTCAAAAAGGGTTTTGGCCACATTTTCAATGGGCTCTTCTCTTTGGGCTCTTGCTGCCATGTAGGCTTCTTTTTCATTAGGTTTGATTAAGCTAGCTCCCCTATATCTTGAAAAATCATGCCCTTTGGGATCTACAATAGAAATGACTTGTCTTTCCTTGCATATCTGCAGCGCTTCTTTCAAAAGACGCTTTGTCAAAAACCCCTTAAAATAATCAGAAAACACAACGACATCCACATCATCTAGCGATTCTTTAAAAAGTTCGATGACGGCATTCTCTTCCGATATGGTTAAAAACTTAGCTTCTTCATGATCAATGCGTAAAATTTGTTGTCCTTGCACAATCAAACGATTTTTTGTGGTTGTTGGAACATTGCGCTCTAAGAGCTTATCCACATTTAAGCCCTGTTGTTCTAATAAACTTTTTAACATCTGTCCTTGACGATCTTTTCCCACAGCTCCAATAACTTCTACATCCGTAGACAGTGTTTTCAAATTTAAAGCGACATTACAGGCTCCTCCAAGCCTCGATTCTTCTCTTTGCGTGTGTAAAATAGGCACAGGCGCTTCTGGAGAAATACGCTCAATATTTCCATGCGTATAAGTATCGAGGATAAAATCCCCTATTACTAAGATTTTTTTGGGCTGAATATCTGAAAAAAGATGCAGTGGGATTTTTACCATGTCAGTTCTTTATCCAAGTAGTTGTGTACATAATCTTGAATTGCATCTTCGAGCGGTGTGACTTGTAAAAGACCCGTGCCTTTTAATTTTGTCACATCTGCTTTTGTATAATCTTGATACTGCTTTTCAAGTTCTTTTGGGATGTCAATGTATTCAATGCCAATTTTTGTTTCCATAGCCTTAGATAAAATCTCAACAATTTCATTCCATGAATGTTCTTGTCCACTGCCCACATTGTATATGCCTACGTGCTTTGTGGTTAAAAACCCACAAATGATAGCAGCCACATCTTTTGCGTAGATAAAATCACGCTTTTGGCCTCCCTCTTTAAAAAGTTTGACCGAACCTTCCTTTTTTACTTGTTCATACATCTGATAAATCATCGATGCCTTTGGACCTTTGTAATATTCATTGGGTCCAAACACGTTAAAAAATTTAAGTCCAACAACTTGATCCAACATTCTTTCACGCTTTAGCCACAAATCAAATAAATGCTTAGAAAAAGCGTACAAATTAAGAGGTTTGAGTTTTTCTAAATTGGCTTCATCATCCACAAATCCCATCTCTCCTTTACCATATGTTGCAAAAGAGGATGCATAAATAAAACGGTGATCATTTTTAAGAGCATAATCCACAAGTTTTTGAGAAAATTTGTAATTATTGTCGAGATAATACCCCGCATCTTTAGCTAAACTATCTGAAGATGCTCCGAGATGAATGATGGCATCAATTTCACTCTGTTTTCCTTCCATCCAATCAAACAATTCATGCTTTGGAATAAAATCGAAAAACTGTTTTCCGACTAGGTTTTTCCACTTTTCAGATTGTTTTAGATCATCGACAATGACCACATTTGAATTACTATTTTCATTTAAATATTTACAGACACAAGAACCAATACATCCAGCTCCGCCCGTAATAATAATGAGTTGATTTTCAAATCGTTTCATAACTCCACCTTCTCTTTTCTTCATTTTGTTCAACAAAACGAAAAGAAGCAACCTTTTTTTTGGAACGTTGATGGAAGAGTTTGGTTAGTAATCTTGAATCATCTTTCAATATCTTTTCCATTTTTATCAAAAAGTCAACCACTCTGTGGTTTATCTTTTCTCTAAAAAAGAAAAATCTAAATGAAATCTGATCCAACCTTAGCTAATCAAACTCTTCCATCACCACTCTCTTTCTAATCCATGAAACGAAATAGATGAAAACTTGAAAAAAGACTTGAAGGATAAGCCAACCACTCTGTGATGCATCATTCCTAGGAAAACAAAATACGTGAATGAAGCCAACGAAGGGACGTTGGCTTTCTACTTTAAGCTTCAGCTTTGGGCTCAGGCTCGGTAGGTGTCTCTTCTTCTGGAAGAACTTTTAAGACAAAGTCGGTTAAAACTCCTTCTTTTAGATGTAGCGATATTGTGTGATCGCCAAGAGATTTGATCGCTCCTGGAATGCGGACCATTTTTTTGTCTATTTCAATGCCATTTTCTTTGAGCAATTTGACAATGTCTGTTTGAGAAACAGAGCCATACATGTGACCCTCTGCATCGACTTTTGTTTTAGTTTCAAACGTTTTTCCCTTTAGACTCTCTATAATCTTTTTTGCTTCTTCTACATCGAGTAGCGTTTGTTTTTTACGCTCTTGTTTAAGCTTTTCTTGCAGACGAATCGTATGCTTTGATGCACGCACAGCCTTTTTTTTAGGAAGAAGAAAATTGCGTAAAAATCCAGGTTTGATCTTTGCAAAAGGAACTAAATCTCCACTACGTCCAAGTCCATCCACATCTTGTGTCAATAAATATTGATTCTCCATTAATATCTCCTTTTTATTCACCTGCAACGTAAGGTAAAAGAGCCATGTGCCTTGCTTTTTTTATCGCTTTGGCAATCAAATGCTGAAAATGCATGGACACTCCTGTAATACGACGTGGTAAAATTTTTCCTTTTTCTGTAATAAATTTTCTCAAGGTTTCGACATCCTTGTAATCGATTGTCTTAAATCCCGCTTGCTTAAATGGACATTTTCTCTTTCTTTTTGAAAAAAATGAATCTGTTTGTCTTATCATATTATCCCTCAGTTTCTACAAGTTTTTTAAATTCTAAACTCTCTAAAACGCGATCTGTTTTTTCAAGGACAAAACGCAATAGATCTTCATTTAAATGAAACTCTCTTTGAAGCTCTGCTAAAATATTGGTATCCGCATTAAAATAAATCAAGTAGTAATACCCCTCTTTGTGCATACGAATTTCATAGGCAAGTTTTTTGCGTCCCATCTCAATCACTTTTTCTGTTTTACCATCAAATGTTTCGATTTTGGATGTGACCCGTTTTAGTGCATGATTTCTTGCATCTTCACTAAGATGTGTACTGATGATAAACATGCCTTCATAAAGTTGTTTTTTTTGTTTTTTCATCCTTTTTTCCTTTTTCAATTAATGCCATTTTGTGCTTCGAGGCACATTCTGTCGCTTTTTCTACTCCCTCATCTACCCAAGTTTTTACAATGTGACAAGCGGCTAAAATAAACTCTTCTAGCACACTTTGTTCATCTTTAGTAAAACGACCCAAAACAAAGCGCTCTAAATCTTGTATCGCACTCCCACCAACTCCAAATCGAAGCCGAGGATAGTGTTCGGTCCCTAAAGACTCTTGAACACTTTTAAGCCCGTTATGCCCCCCAGAACTTCCTTTAGCTCTTAGGCGCATATCTCCAAATTCCAAGTACGCCTCATCACAAATCACTAAGATGTGTGAAGAAGGAACACGATAAAAGGCCGCGCTTTTTTGAACACTCAAACCGCTTAAATTCATAAATGTTTGCGGTTTTTGCAAAAAAACTTCCTTTCCATCCAACTTGAGTTTGACAAACTCCGCCAGAAACTCTTTTTTCTTTTTGAGTTTTACGCCAAACTGTTTTGCCAGAGCATCCACAATCTTAAATCCAATATTGTGGCGGGTCAATTTATATTGAAGCCCTGGATTTCCAAGACCTACAATTAAAAATTTATCTACTTCCTCCACACGTCCACTATCGTTTTCCAATTAATCCTACCACTTCATCCATCTTTGAAACCACTCTGATATCTTTTGAAAATTGAATGTCTTTTACGCGTTTTGACTGCTTCAAGCTCAATTGAGACACATCGATTTCAAAATGGGAAGGAATCTGATCTGGTAAACAGCGGATCTTCACTGTTCTCATCACAGGACGAAGCACGCCACCTAGTTTCAACCCTGGACACGCCATTTGCCCCGTAAAACGCACAGGCACATTCACCGTTACAAGCTGCTTTTTATCCAGTTTCAAAAAATCTAAATGCAAAATATCGTAAGATGTCTTTGCATACTGTACATCTTTGACAAGTACTTCTACCTTTTCCTTGTCCACAGCCAAAGAAAATCTAGCGGTGGAAAGTTCACCCTTGGGTATCTTTCTTAAAAAAGCTTCAAAATCATTAAGCGCTATGCTAATTGATTGTGCTTCCCCTTGACCATAGACGACTGCAGGGATCTGCCTTTGCCTTCTTAGACGTTTGTTATCGTTTTTTCCATTCTGTTCCCTCTTTGAGGTTAAAAGCTCCATAATTCCTCTTTTTTTTAAGTTGGGGTGGAAGGATTCGAACCTCCGCATGGCGATACCAAAAACCGCTGCCTTACCACTTGGCGACACCCCAATTGACTCAAGTTTTAGGGGGAAGTGTATCTCCTTTACTAATTTTTGTAAACTTTGTGTTTGTAAAAATAATACTCTCAAAACGTAATATTTCAAACATCTGAAAGTTAGTGGTTTACGAATTGTCGCTTGAGTTCTTTTGACACAAGCATCTCAAAAGGAGGAAGTAAGAAATAGGCTTGAACAAAAGAGGGTAAAATGTTTTTTTACGGATAGGGAATAAAAAATGGAAATTTTGAACGTCGCAATTGAGCTTGCCCCGATTGCCAAAATCGGAGGCCTTGCTGATGTCGTTTTAGGACTACCCCTAGAACTCAAACGACAAAAACACAAAGTAAAAATCATCCTCCCAAAACACAAGTTACTAAAAACCAAAGAGATAGAAAATCTCCGCGTGTATAAAACCGTCGATTGTATCTTTAGAAAGCGCCGCTATCAAAATACGATCTACAAAGGGCGCGTCCATGGACTGGATGTCTATCTAGTTGAAGATCACACCTTTTTCCACCTTTTTGATCGCAAAAAAATCTATGGGTATAAGAATGATTCTCTACGTTTTATGTATTTTTGCCAAGTGGTGATCGAATTTCTAAAAATGGAAAAACATCTACCAGACATCCTACATTTGCACGATTGGCACACCTCTCTTTTGGCCTATACCTATAAAGAAACATTTCCTCAAGCACACACAAAAACAATCCTCACCGTGCACAATTTTGCCTATCAAGGAGTCTGCCCTCCAAGTTATTTCCGTCATGTTGGCATTCAAAACATTCCCAAAGCTTTCAAAGATCAAAAAACAAAAACACAAATGAATCTTTTGAAAGGAGGTCTTCTCCTTGCCGACCAGATTGTCACTGTTTCGCCTACATTTGCCAAAGAAGCTCTGAAAAAAATCATAGATGGCAGAGGGCTTGAGCGCATTGTGAGAAAGATTCAACATAAATATCAAGGCATTCTAAATGGGATCGATTATACCATTTGGGATCCTCACAAAGATCCTTATCTTGCTAAAAAAATTAAAAATATTAGCCAAATTACCTTTAAAGGATGGAGTCAATGCAAAATAGCAAACAAAATAGACCTTCAAAAAGCCACAAAACTTGCAAAAAACAACAAACCCATCATTGCATGCGTGACAAGACTAGCGCCTCAAAAAGGCCTTGCTCTAATCCGGCATGCCATCCAGTACACCCTCAAAAAAGGCGGGCAATTCGTGCTCCTCGGCTCGAGTGCGAACAAGAGATCCAAGAAGAGTTTCCAAAATTTAAAACGGCAAATGGATCCTAATCCTAATGCCCAAGTCTATTTAGAACATTCAGATCGTCTGGTTCACAAAATTTTTGCAGGCGCCGATTTTTTTATTATCCCCTCAAAATTTGAGCCTTGCGGCATCACTCAAATGATTGCATTAAATTTTGGTACACTTCCTATCGTAAGAAAAACGGGCGGCCTTGCCGACACCATTCATGATGTACAAGACACACATGCACAAAAAAAAGAAAAAAATGGCTTTGTTTTTGTTCCCTTTACAAAAAAAGGCATTGAGGAGTCTATCGATCGCGCCTTTTACTTTTTTGAAAAAAAACCCCACGTGCTCGATCAGCTAAAACAAAATGCCCTACATCAAAAGTTTGATTGGAAATCTTCTTGTAAACAATACCTTCAAGTCTACAAAAAAGCACGCCGCTAGCTTCAGGAATTTAAAATTGTTCGCTGGTGTTACGCAGTTAAATGAGTTTTAGAATGTGGCGCAAGTGCGCAATGATGTATTCAATTCCAGAAATCACAGCGTAAATCGCCGCAACAAAGGCCATCCAAAAGCTAATCGCCTGAAGCTGACTTAAATTTATATACTCATGAGAAAAGAGAATCAAGCAGATCACAATGCCAAAAAGGGCAACGGCCTGTACAACAGCTTTTATTTTTCCAGAGGGCCTTGCAGCCAAAGCTTTGCCATTTAACGATACCAACGTTCTTAGAGCACCTATCATCATATCACGGTATAAAAACATGAATACCAAAATCAAAGGAAGCTGAACAGGAGGCAGTGTGAACGTAAAAAAGATCGATAAGCGGCAAATCGAATCTGCCATTGGATCTAAAATTTTTCCAAATTTTGTCACTTTTCCAAAATTGCGTGCCATAAATCCATCTAAAAGATCACTGGCTTCTGATAAAACAAGCAAGAGAAGCAACATAAAATAGGCATAAAAAGGAGATAGTCTCAAAAGTTCTGGTCTAGAATAGATATACAAAAAAATCGGCCCGACAAAGAGGCGAAATAGAGTTAAAAAGTGTGCAACATTTTTAAACATAACGAAAAAAAAGCTCTTGGATTTTTTCTTCTTGAAGATGCTTTTCCTTCTCCACCTGCCAGCGTTGCATTTCCAAAAAATCCATTCTGAAATTTTCTTGGATACGATCAGTTATTTGAGTTGTCACATCTTCAATTTTCATAAATCCGAGTATAGCAAATTCTTATTTTCTTTGGTAAGAAAGATATGCTTTTTTGCCCCAGTAGCGCAAAATAAGGAAATAATTGTGCGTAAAAAGATAGTAGAGCATTTTCCAAAAACCAAAATGTGTTTTGATGATACGCGGTGTTTCTAAATTATATTTCACATATTCATCCAATGTCGGCACCCTAAATTGGTGATCTGTCAAAACGCGGTTTGTCGTCACAAAACGCATTTGTGGTTTGGTATGATAGCGGCTCAAAAGTTCAAACCCACCTCTCATATAAATGTCGGGGTTAAAGCCTTTCATTTTTCTCAACTTTTCTATGTTAAACGAGCAAGCAGGAAGATCGGTGGTTAAATTCCCCCTCTCCAATTTTTTTTTGGAGATAGGGCCGCGAATTTTTCTTCGACCATCATAAAAATCATAGACAATGCCCGCCCCAAAAATGGCATCTGGATACTCTGTTTTTTCAATTAAACTCTGCAATTGTTTCAAACTATAAGAAGAGAGAAAAAAGTCTCCAGAATAGAAAAAGTGCACATATTTGCCGTTTGCCAATTGCAAACCTTTGTTAAACATCTTATAGCGATGGAAATAGACCATGCTGTAGACATGTTTAACAATTGAAGAGCGCTCTGCAATTTCCAAACAGTGATCAAAACTAGACGAATCGACCAAAATCACTTCTTTCGTCACATCTTTCTGCGCTTCAATGCTCTCTAAGCTTTTTTGCAAAAAGTCTGGCGAATTGTGCGTCGCAATGACAATTGAAAAAAATGGTTCCATATTCTTTTTATAACTCAATTTTGAATTCTAGCAAATATTTTGCATCTATCCCAAAACTTTGTTAACATTTTGGATATGTTAACTTTTCAACAGATCATTGCATGTTTAAATGCTTTTTGGGAAAAGAAGGGCTGCACTATTATACAACCCTACGATATAGAAAAAGGAGCGGGTACGTTTCATCCGGCCACCTTTTTGGGTGCACTTGGGCCGGAACCGACTTCTATCGCTTATGTGGAGCCAAGTCGAAGACCGACAGATGGACGCTATGGAGAAAATCCAAACAGAGTCTCTAAGTTTTACCAGTATCAAGTGCTCATCAAGCCAGCCCCTTTCACTATTCGAAAGCTTTATCTAGAATCTCTTGAAGCCTTAGGTCTTGATCTAAAAAAGCACGATATTCGCTTTGTGCACGACGATTGGGAATCGCCCACATTGGGCGCATGGGGACTTGGATGGGAAGTATGGTGCGATGGTATGGAAATCACACAATTCACCTATTTTCAGCAAGTCGGTGGACTGAAATGCGATCCTGTTTCTGTGGAATTGACGTATGGACTTGAGCGGTTGGCGATGTATTTGCAAAATGTCGATTCCATGTTTGATTTGAAATGGAATTCCACAACCACCTATCGCGATCTTTTTTATGAGAGCGAAAAAGAATTTAGCAAATACAACTTTGAAGTGGCAAACGTAGCACTTTTGTTTCAGCATTTCAAAGACTACAGCCAAGAGGTTCATAACCTTTTAGATCACAACTTGCCTCTTTGCGCTTATGACTATGTGATGAAAGCCTCGCATGTTTTCAACACGCTCGATGCCAGAAACGTCATCTCTGTAATGGAAAGACAAACTTATATCCATGATTTAAGACATCTCGCGTGCCTTGTTGCAAAGGCCTACTTGAAAATGCACAAAAGTTCATCTTCTTCGACGCCAACAGAAGAAAACCAACCTAAGAAAATATCCACTCCGGAAGGAGCAAAAACACCTCAAGATTTTGTTTTGGAAATTGGCACAGAAGAAATCCCTGCGCATTATCTAAAAAAAGCCATTCTAGATCTGAAAAAAAAGATAGAAGATCTTTTAAAAACAGACGAAATTGCACATGGGGACATCCACACCTATGCCACACCTAGAAGGCTTGCTATCAGTATTAAAAATCTTGCAGCTTTTTCAACACCCTGCACTGTAGAAAAAAAAGGACCTCCACTTTTAAGAGCCTACGACACACACAGCAATCCGACTCAGGCAGCCAACGGTTTTTTTACCTCCCTTGGACAAAAAACGCCGCTTTTGGCTGATATTGAATCCAAAAAACAAAAAAACATCTTTATTAAAAAGCTCAAAGATGTCGATTATCTATTTGTCGTTTCTACTTCAGAAAAACAAGACACATATCAAATACTCAGAAACGATTTAAAGCAGCTAATTTTAAATCTCTTTTTTCCAAAAACGATGCGCTGGAATAAGTTTACTTTTGCTTTTGCACGTCCCATTCGAAATTTGCTTGCTCTTTTTGGAAAAGAGGTCATCCCTTTTATCATTGGCGATGTTGAGAGTTCTAACAAAGACGTTTCAAAGATTCCTATTGCATCTGCAAAAGATTACGCCTCTACGCTTTTAAAGCACGGCATTACAGCAGACGTAGAAGAACGCAAAAAGAAGATTGAAACTATACTTGAAGAAGCATGCCAAAAATTTAAAGCAAAATGCTTTGAAAAAGAAAAAATTCTCGATGAAGTCGTTTTTTTAACCAAATCGCCGCATCGTGTGATCGGCTCTTTTGATGAAGCCTTTTTAAAACTCCCCAAAGAGTTGCTCGTTTCTGAAATGCTTGTCCACCAACGTATCTTTCCTTTGCAAAAAGGACAAAAGCTTATCAATAATTTTGTCTTCATCTCTAATAAAGAAGATAGCGACGACTTGATTAGAAAAGGCGTTGAAAAGGTGATCCAAGCACGTCTTAAAGATGGACAGTTTTTGTTTGAACAAGATAAAAAATATCCTTTTCTCAGTTTCAATGAAAAATTGAAACACATGATCTATCAAAAAGAACTCGGCTCCATGTTTGATAAAGTTGTGCGCTTAAAAAAACACGTACAATCTGTGCATCCTTTGCTCAATATTGCAAACAAGCAAACGTGTTTAAAAGTCAGCGACTATCTAAAAGCCGATCTTGCCACAGAGCTCGTGAAAGAATTCCCAGAATTACAAGGCATTGTGGGCACTTATTTAGCAAAAGAACTCAAACAGGATGCAATAGCCATAAAAGAGCACTACATGCCACTCTCTGAAATGGCGCCACTGCCTAAATCTCCTTGCGGTATCTTTTTTGCGCTTTTAGATAAGCTCGATAACCTTTTGGCCTTTTTTGCCCTTGGCAAAAAACCTACATCTTCTTCAGATCCCTTCGCCCTGCGTCGCCAAGCCATTGGCATCTGTCGCATTCTCAATGATCAAAAGTGCTATTTTCATCTAAAAGATGCGCTTTTAGCTATGCAATCAAATCTCAACCTCAAAGCTAATCCTGTCGATGAGCTCTGCTCTTATCTGCTAGAGCGGCAGAAAATGCTTGCCATCCAGCAAGGTGTTTCCAAGGAGATTGTGGACGCCACATTTGCCAATGACCAAGCAGATCTTTTTGATTTTTGGCAGCGTATCCATAGTTTGCACACATTTAGAGGTTCAAAAAAATTCTTATCTTTGGTGGAGGTATTTAAACGCTTAAAAGGACAGATTAAAGATTTTAAAATCCAGCCATTTTCAAAAAAACTTTTAAAAGAAGACCAAGAAAAAAATTTATTTAATGCCTTTGAATCTATTGAAAACAGTATCAAAAAATCTTTAGAAAAAAAAGATTATACAAAAATTTTACAAACAATCGCTGAGATTCAAAAACCTCTCCAAGAGCTCTTCGATCACGTATTGATCTTATCCAAAGATAATACTCTTAAACAAAACCGCATTGGTCTATTACAAAAAATATTTACACTCTGTTTTCAAATATTTGATATATCAGAATTGCGCAACTAATCATTTACTTTTATTCATCTACCGTTTATAATCCTATTGATTATAAATGGAGTATTCAAATGACAGCAACTAGCGCCCCTTCAGCTTTTAATTTTGTTACAAAGTGGTGGTACGGGCAAACACCTACACCTCAGCCCGAATCTTTGCCCGATTTTTTTTCAATTGCACCTATTCAAGTAGATCTTGCAAGAATTCGAAAAGCAAACCCTCACGCTTATACTTTTAAAGTTGATGCTAGACATTTGAGATTTTTTTCTCACCAAACTTCAGTAGCTCCACGCGAATCCATTGAAACACTACGTACTTTAGCCATTCAATGTAAAATAGAATTTGATGAAGAACTAAAAAGAGGTTTTGAAGATTTTATTAACTACACTCAATCAGGAAAATTTAAGGGAGCAACGCTTACAGAAGAGCAAACGCAACAACTGCAAAATAACACGCGTCATATTATCCATTTTCTTAAAACAAAAGCCGATCTTGAAACAAAACGCCTGATTTTGTGTGAGCTTGCTCAAGCAGGTACCGAGTGTTCTCATTCGCATTTTAAAGCAACAGAATCGATTTGTAAAACGTACATTTTCAAACAACTCTCTATTTCCTATTTTAAACTAGATATCCAAAGAAAATTTTTGCAGCAATGCCAAGAAGTGCGCGTAAAAGTGTTTAAAGAAGTTATTGCGAAACAACAAGAGTCTCTTAGAAGATCACTCAAAAGACTCTATGGCGATGCTGTTCTTAAATGGGATATCATAGATGTGACAAAAGATAGTGGATATCTAGCATGGACGCATCTTTTTGCCAGTCGCTTTGGTCTTGATTCGAAGCTAGGTGTTAAAGCGCCTGTTCTTGAAGATCGAGTGAATGTTGATCGTATCTTGAACAAGCTCTTGCAAGCCTATTTGAAGGAACTCTGGGAACTTGTTCCAAAACATTATAGTCCAGGGTTTCAAGAATGGGTGGATCATCAACATTTAACATCTAAAAACGTCTATTACTTACCAGATGGGGCATCCACATACAAAATTCGTGATCGTTATCAAATTCTTTTTTTAACATCGCTAGGTGTGACAAAATTAGACTCAATGCAATCGAGGTAGACTCATGAGCATGCCTTTAAATCCCGTTTTTTATGCTCATCGAATCGTTTCTGATTCATTGAATCGAAGTCTACTTTTAAGGAATGCTGTTTCTCACATCCAACGCGGCAGGCCCATTACCTTAAAAAAAAACGGGCTTTTCCTTTTTCAAGTTTTTGTGAGTTGTTCTTTGATCTCTCGTCCTCCATTTGCAATCACTGCAGTTTGGATCACAACACCTTATCTTCTAGAAAAAGCAGAAGCGCGCTTGTCAGAAGGAACACCAAAACAATGCATTCATTGGATCCGCACACATTTCATGCTTTTTAACACAATAGCTGTTGGTGCTATGATTTTAAACGATCCTTCAAAACTTCCCCCGATCTCTCATTTTGCTCTTGATGGCGCACTTCTTGTAGCAAACACTCGCTATCCATTTGTTTTTCCAATGGGCAATCCCTTAAATATCATGGTAAATTTAATCATGACAGCACTGTATTGCATTGAGGAGACTTTTCCAAAGCTTTTTGACTTTCTTAAAAAGGAAGATTTGGATCATCTTATCCATTGTCTTGAGCAAGCAATCTTTTTTTTGACTGCTTTTCTTTATATCGCATATCAAAATAAAAAACCTATTCCGGCACCTGCATCTCCTCCAGTATCTGAAGAAATACGCCGAGCAGTAGCATCACAATTCGAAATAGCAAATCAACCCAAACCCGAACGCGTAGATTTTAGACCTCTTAGCACACAAGAAATACAATATCTAAAAGATCTAAGAGATTTTACTTTTTCTTATGAGACTTTTTCTCAACATTTTATCCTTACTCCAGCTGCTTTTTCTGTTCCGCCATTTCCTGAAGTTGAGCCCCAAAAACCTGAACGTTTAATTGAATTTTACGATCAACTTGACGAAGGACAAAAAAGACAGATTGATAAAGACAAATTGCAAGATTTTGTCAACACAGCAAATAAAAAATTTAAAGTAACAAATCTTACTCCTGCTGAAGTTCAAGCTATGAAATATTATTTAAGCTCGATTCTTTTACATATGGACACGCTTGGAAAAGACGAACAATTTAAATGGCTAGAAGCTTTTGCCATATCTGGAAAGGATTGTTCTATAGGTCATTTAGACTTTGTCAAGCAACAATGGGGCATTTTACAAGGTGCAACAAACTCTTTACATGCACATTTTTTGTTGAAATTTCAACAATTAAAAGAAAATAGCGTGTGTAATCTTCGCCCTATTTTTGATCAGATTTTTGAATCAGATCCTCTCCTTCCTCGTCTTGACCTAGTCCATGAAACAAGAGAGATGACAAATTTAATTGCTGATTTTGGATTTAGGCAATCAGATCAACAACTACCCCATTTAAATTTTTCACCTGAACTAATTATATCTTTAAACGTCTCTTTTTTACTTCTATGGATCCGAAATTTATCTGCTTGTGTTACATGGTTTAATGGCAATAAAGAGAATAATTACGAGCGCACATTTGACATAGGAGATATTCTCAAATGGCTTGACTTTTTAAAATTAGAAGATACAACTGAGCTTGTTGATAGGATAAATGCAGATGGAGACACAGAACCGACTGCCCAACTCAAACCTTTTGCCATTTTGGCTATCATGCTTTCAATGGGTGTGATCGATTTTTCAGAGGATGCTAAAAGAGCAATTAGAGTTGAGTAACTAAAATCGGAGGCATATTTTTGATTTTGTCAAAAACTTTGGCAAGGTTGAGTGCTTCTTCTTCGGAACAATCCCCTCTTTGAATTTGTACTTTGATCTTCTCTCTTTCTTCTAACCAGCTGCGATTTAAAAGTTGTTGGATGGTCTCTTTGACTAAAGTTTCTCCTTTTTCAATAGGTACACGTTTTTTGGCAATCTCTTCGATGAAAGATTGCAGCTCTTCTTCTTGGAGAAGATCTAGAAGCGAGACGTCTTCGCCTTTTGTAAACTTTTCAAAGAGCGTTTTGGATAAAGAATGTCTAAAATGCTCACCTGTAAGATTGGATTTGGCAAGTTTTAGGTAATGTTTGGTCTCATCCTTGTATAATAGCCAATATAAAAGATCTGTTTCAATAGCAATGTCTGCATCGACTAGGGTCTCTTGGTTTTTTGCACTTTTTTTGATCACCCTTTTAACATTTTGATGGGATAAAAAATCGATGGGCACATTGAACTTTTGCGCGACAATTTTGAGCGATTCATGCACATGCAAAGGATCTTCCCATTTTTGGATCATTTGTGTCAGTTCTTTTACAAGATGGGTTTTTTGAGTGGGATCTTGCAAGTTTTTTTCTTTAGCCTTCATTGTACATAAAAAATCGAGATAAGAAGGCGCTTTTTCTAAATATTTTAAAAATTGATTGATGGTGTGTTTTTGTAAAAAATCGTGCGGATCTTGGTTTTTGGGAAGCTGCACTACAAGGCACTGAATCGATTTTTTTTGCACAAGATCTCCTGCCTTAATTGCGGCTTGCATGCCAGCTTCATCTGCGTCCATCACAAGATAAATCGTCTCTACTCCTAACTTTTTTAAACTTTCCAAATGTTCTTCGCTAAAGGCTGTACCTAATGTCGCGACAGTGCAATCAAGCCCGCCGTGAATAAGGCTCAAACAATCGAGTTGCCCCTCCACAAGAAGCACCTTTTTTTCTTTTGCGATGCGTTTTTTAGATTCGTAAAGTCCAAAAAGGATGTTGGATTTTTTGAAAAGCGGTGTGGCCTTTGTATTGATATATTTTCCCCCAAATGTCTCTTCATCGATTTTTCTTGCCGAAAAGCCCACGCAATGACCTACGCGATCTAGGACCGGAAACATGATGCGATTTTGAAAAAAAGCATTATTTTGGGTCGTCAAACCGCCAAGTTCAAGCGTAAAATCTTTGACCTGCTGCTCATGCATCACTTTGCGAAACAAATCTCTTTGTTTAGGCGCAAAACCGATTTGAAACTGCTTGATAAACTCAACAGAAATCCCGCGCTTATCCAAATAGTGCAATGCTCTTTTTCCCTCTTCTGTGCGAAGCAAAATGTAGTGATAAAATAATTTGGCTTTTTCTAGAGCATCTCTTAGAGGCGCAATATCAATATCATTTGTCGATTCTGTTTTTTCCAAATGCACCTGATAGCGACTTGCTAAATGTTCGATCGCTTCAATAAAGCTAAAATGTTGGTGTTGCATCAAAAAAGCAATCGCATCGCCATGCGCTCCACATCCAAAGCAGTGGTAGTGAGAAGTGCCTTTTTGCACCACGAAAGACGGTGTTTTTTCATCATGGAAAGGACAAAGAGCTTTATAGGTGCTACCCGCTTTTTTAAGATCGATGTAACTAGAAAGAACTTCGTAGACATCAATCCTTTCCTTTAAAACCTGGAGACTGGATTTTTTATAACGTACCATGTTAACTTTTTGTGTGATCCTATTAGCTGATGTTACGCAGTAAATTCTGTTTAGAGGAGGAGCGAAAGGGCAAGATACAAGTATTGCAACGAGGTTCAACTCCATGAGAGTTGAACGAGGAGCACTACGCCGTAGATTGTTCCTTGCAGCCCTCCTATGAACGGAAGGTAATGCGTAACATCAGCTATTGGATAGCATACAATACCAATGAAATTATGAGTACAAAAATTGATCCAGACACACTCACCCCCATGATGAAACAGTGGTATGCATGCAAAAAGCAGGCTAAAGACGCTGTGCTCTTTTTTCGTATGGGAGATTTTTATGAAGCTTTTTACGAAGATGCCGAATTGACCTCCAAAGTGCTCGACTTGACCCTGACAAAAAGGCACAACATACCCATGTCTGGCGTGCCCCATCACAGTGTTGAGCCCTACATTGATCGGTTAGTCTCTAAGGGATATAAAGTGGCTATTGCAGAGCAGATGGAAGATCCCAAAATGGTTAAAGGAATTGTGAAAAGAAAAATCGTCAGAACGATTTCTCCCGGAACCCTTGTAGCTTCTAAACTCATCCAAGACAAAGATTACAACTACATATGCGCCATTGTAGAAAACAAAAAAAGCTATGGCCTTGCTTTTATCGATTGCACCACCACAACCTTGCATATCATCTCGCTAGATAAACGCCCAGATCTTTTAAATGAGCTGTTTAAAATCCATCCGTCTGAAATTCTATGTACCAAAGCCTTTTTGAAGACCCATAGTGACATTTTCAATGAATTGAGACTCAACTATCCTGTGGCTGTCACCCACCCTCAAGAGTGGATGGAAAATTTTACATTCACAGAAACATTTTTGATGCAGCATTTTTGCGTTCATACCCTCGATGGCCTCGGATTTAAAGAATTGCCCCATTGCACTTTTGCCGCTTACATGGTGCTCAATTTTATCAAAGAGACACTCAATACCAACATTTCTCACATCAAAGATGTCAAACGCATTGAAATCGATGAGGTGATGAATTTAGATATTATCACGCAACGCAATCTAGAATTGATAGAAACACTCAGTCAAAATTCCAATGCCACACTCCTCGATCTTTTAGATCACACGCACACACCAATGGGAGCTCGGCTTTTAAAAGAATGGATCAAACGCCCGCTTCTCAATTTAGAAAAAATCCAAAGGCGCCAGCAAGGCACAGAAGAGCTCACAAAAAACACCATGAGTCTAAAACGCTTGCAAAAATATCTTCCTGCCATCCGTGATTTAGAACGTTTAATGATGAAAATCTCCTCTTCTTTTGCAAGTCCCAAAGATTTCGTCAGTCTTAAATATTCTTTGATGCAAATTCCTAAAGTTAAATATGCCGTCCAAGATTGCACCTCTTTTTTAATCACAGAATGCGGCAAATCTTTTGAAGATACCACAACTTTAACACAATTTTTGGATGGGGCTATTTCCGACGATGCGCCTTATCGTATTTCTGATGGCGGCGTGATAAAAGATGGATACAGTGAAGAGTTAGATAAGTTGCGCCATCTCCATAAAACAAGCACTTCGTGGCTCACGCAATACCAGCAGCGCCTAAAAGAAGAGCTGAAGATCAAAACCCTCAAAGTGGGATACAATCGCGTCTTTGGCTATTTTATTGAAGTCTCCAGAGGTCAAAGCCATCTTATGCCTCAAGGTTTTTCAAAAAAACAGACGCTTGTCAACCAAGAACGTTTTATTTCCGAGGAGCTCAAAATATTTGAGGAAAAAATCTTAAGCGCAGAAGAAAAAACGCAGCAATTAGAAACACGTCTTTTTGAAGAGATTCGGCAAAAGGTAGCCAAACATTTTGATCTTGTGCTCGATATTTCCAAAGCTCTTGCCATTTTAGACGTTTTAGCCTCTTTTGCCCATTTGGCAATCAAAATGGACTATGTACGCCCAACAATAACTCAAACAACGCACATCGATGTGATAGAATCACGCCATCCTGTGATTGAAGCGGCTTTAATCGATGAGCCTTTTATTCCAAACGATTGCCATTTAGATGAAGAGTGCAAAATGCTGCTTTTGACAGGACCTAACATGGGCGGAAAATCCACCTATTTAAGGCAAATTGCGCATCTTTGCATCCTCGCACAAATGGGCGCCTTTGTTCCTGCAAAAGCTGCCACCCTTGGCCTTGTGGACAAAATTTTCACGCGTATTGGCGCCTCTGATGATTTGGCACGCAGACAATCGACGTTTATGGTCGAAATGGCCCAAACCGCCAATATTTTGAATAATGCGACAGAAAAATCGCTGATTATACTCGATGAAATTGGACGTGGCACTTCCACATTTGACGGCATTGCGATTGCGCAATCAGTGCTAGAATACTTATATTACAAAAAAAGAGCGCCAAAAACGCTGTTTGCCACGCACTTTTTTGAACTGACAAAGCTTGAAAAAGCGCTGCCAAAGTTAAAAAACTTTCACGTCGCGCTCTTAGAAGATGACACAGGCATCACCTTTTTGCACAAAATCCAAGCGGGCGCTTGTGATAAAAGCTATGGAGTGCATGTGGCAAAACTCGCGGGCCTTCCTGAGGATGTCATCCACCAAGCCAAAGCCATTCTCAAATTGCTAGAACAAAAAAAAACACCCACCTTTCATGCACCACAAACGCTTTTTGAAACAAAAATTCCAAAAGAGCCCAAATGGATCCAAGAGCTTAAGACTTTGGATATTGAAAACATCACTCCTCTAGAAGCTCTGCAATTACTACATAAATTCAAAAAATTTCTATAACAAAAAAAACGCGTGTCTGTTACACTTAGCTTATTTAAATCATAGGCACATGTTCAATGAGTAGTGGTCCAGAATTATATTTTGTCTCTTTTAGGAAAATGGAGAAAGGATACTTTACTTCTTCTTGTAATTTGGGAAAAGCGCAATGGATAACAACAACTGATCCAGATAGTAATAGTTCACAAATCGATCCCCCAGACACAACAAATTGGGGACGTGTATTGGTTGTGATTCATGGATTCAATGTCAATGAAAACGGATTTGAAGAAGATTTTGATAACCTCGTTGGTCGAGTCAAGCAATTCCCTGCAGCTTCTCAATACACCCACGTTGTTGGTATATTGTGGCCAGCAGAAGCACATCTTGTAAAATATGAAACTGCAAAAGAAAATGCGCAAACACTTGCAATGGATAATAGCACGTATGAATTTAGAGCCACTTTGATAAAAATCTGTGAATGCAGTCAAAATAGAAGAAATGGCACTGTTGATGTCCTTGCCCATAGTCTTGGAAATTACCTTCTTTTCAAAGCGCTAAAAGAGCAGGTCGCTATTTCTTGTGTAATGCCCATTTCTTTCAGGTATATCTTTTCTTGTGCTGCTGCAGTCAATAATGATAGCGTAGAAGAAAATAAAGACAGTACCTCTATAATAGGAGAAAAAACTTACTATTCAGCTCTTCAAACACTTTGCACAAAAATTTTTGTTCTCTTTTCAAGAGAAGATAGTGTCCTTGAATTTGGATATCCTGTTGAAGAATGGCATTCAGCACTAGGTTATTCAGGTGCAAAAGATCCTCAAAACACTCCAAGTACATATACTCAAATCGATTGTTCAGATTGTATTCATGGACATAGTGAATATTGGACATCTGAAGATGTTTATAAAATCCTTGCTAAACTGGTTGGACTTACACATTTGCCCTCTAAAAAAACATTTACAGCACAACAGATTTTGAATCGTCCAGCAAGAGGGCAGCCCTACTCTTTATGGAAACCTTTGATCGTTGTGTTTGCAATCCTGGCACTTTTTGGCTTTTTGTATACGCGCGCAACTTCAAAGTTTGACAACAGAGCCTAAAAAGAGTTAATATGCCTATATTTAAAGCAACAATTGTTGACCATTGTTAAAACTAATTCTAAAACGTTTCTGTTTTCTTCTTTTAGCTCTTTTTTTAACCATTACGACCACTTTTTTTTTAATGAAGGCGATTCCAGGAGATCCTTTTCGCACATCTAAAAATACGCCTAAAGAGATCATTGATGCAATGAAAGCGCATTATGGACTCAACGATCCTATTTTAGTGCAATATGTGCGCTATTTAAAAAAAATTGTCACCTTTGATTTGGGGCCTTCTTTTAAATATAAAGCTAGGACTGTCAATGATATGATCAAGGCCGGATTTCCCAAATCTCTTGTTTTAGCGATGGAAGCTTTAACCTTGTCCCTTTGCTTTGGGATTCTGTTTGGAACCATTTCAGCTTTGAAAAAAAATCAATGGCAAGATCGGTTTATCATGGTTTTAGCAGCACTTTTTATTTCTATGCCAAGCTTTATTTTGGCAAGTTTTTTGCAATACATTTTTGCCATGAAATTGGGATGGTTTCCCATTGCTCGTTGGGGGAGCTTTGCGCATTCTGTATTACCTGCAATCTCTCTTGCGGCCATGTCGACATTTTTCATTGCCCGTTTAGTTAAATCCAATATTTCATCACTGATGAAAGAAGACTTTATCACCTTAGCAAAAGCAAAAGGGCTTAGTGAGTGGCGCATTTTAATCTACCATCTTCTGCCCAATGCCATTTTACCTGTCATTGCTTATTTGGGTTTTGATTTTGGCTTGATTTTGACAGGCAGTTTCATCATTGAAAAAATCTTTGGTATTCCGGGTCTTGGTAATGCTCTTGTGATGGCAATTACAAATCGAGACTATACGGTGATTATGGGAATGACGGTTTTTTATAGCGTCCTATTTTTGCTCTCGATTTTTATCTCCGATCTTTTAACAATGCTCTTAGATCCTAAACTTAAAGAGGAAAATATTGGAACAAGACCTATATAAACCCTACATTTATGCTGCCAAAGAAGAACACATAGGTAAGCCCTTTTCCTACCTCAAACATGTACTTTCCCAATTTAGACAAAGTAAACAGGCAGTATTTTGTTTGAGCATTTTGGGATTTTTATTTCTATTATCCATTTTAGGCCCTTGGATTTCTCCCTATACGTACTATGGTATTTCGCTTGAAAGTAGAAATTTATCGCCTTGTTTATCCCATTTTTTAGGTACGGATGATCTTGGCAGGGATTTACTCACACGGCTTTGTTTAGGCATCCGCATTTCTTTATTTGTAGGCGTTGCAGCAGCACTCATTGATTTAGTGATCGGCGTTTGGTATGGAATGATTGCAGCATTTCTTGGTAAACAGTTTGATCAATGGATGATGCGTTTTTGCGATATTTTAGACACGATTCCTTTTTTCCTTATTGTGATTTCTTTGATGGTAGTCATAGGCCCTGGACTCTCAACCATTATTCTTGCGATGTGTTTAACCTCATGGATCCCTATGGCACGCATTGTCCGCACACAAATTTTAGCCACAAAATCCAAAGAATATGTGCATGCTGCACAAACGCTCGGTGCTGGATTTTTTAGAATTCTTGTGCGCTATTTGTTTCCTTCTGCTATCTCACCAATGATTGTGACAATGACACTGACCATTCCTACCGCTATTTTTACAGAAGCGATTTTAAGTTTTTTAGGCCTTGGTGTGCAAATTCCTATTGCATCTCTAGGAACGCTTGCCAGTGATGGTTTGAGTTCTTTGCGTTATTATCCGTGGAGGCTCTTTTTCCCAGCGGGAATGATTTGTTTGATCATTTTTGCTTTTAACCAAATTGCAGATGCCTTAAAAGATGCTTTAGACCCCAAAACATAGATGAACAAAAAAGTCTTAGATATTGAAAACTTGCACATCACATACCACTCTAAGGATGAGGATGTCAAAGCTGTTTCTGGAGTGGATTTATGCGTTTTTGAAAACGAAAACGTGGCTTTAATTGGTGAATCAGGCTCTGGAAAAACAGCACTTGCAAAAGCCATTTTAAAACTCCAAACCCCTCCTTATTGCACGATTGATCAAGGATGTGTGCGTTTTTTAGGTGAAGATCTTTTGCCCTTAAGCGAGAAAAAAATGCAATCGGTTCGAGGCTCTTTTATCTCCATGATCTTGCAAGATCCCATGACAGCTCTAAATCCTGTACTAAAAGTTTCCACGCAGATGACAGAAATGCTCTTAGCACATAAAAACATCTCTAAAAAACACGCCAAAAAAAAAGTGCTAGAAATGCTCCATCTTGTCGATATTGACCAACCAGAAAAACGTTTGGATCAATATCCTCATCAATTAAGCGGTGGGATTTGTCAACGTGTTTTGATTGCCATGAGTCTTTTAAACGAGCCTCAGCTTGTCATTGCTGATGAACTCACAACAGCTTTAGATGCTACAACAAAAGCCAAATTGACGCATATGCTAAAAAAGCTCCAAGCGCATTTTAATTTTAGTATGCTAATGATTTCACATGATTTGGGCTTTGTGTCTGGCATTTGTGACCGCATTTATGTGATGTATGATGGCAAAATATGTGAAATGGGGCAAACAGATACGATTTTCTACGATCCCAAGCACCCCTACACAAAAGCGCTTTTAGACTCGCTTCCAAAAGAGATGCTTGGCGGACATTTAAAACCCATCAAAGGACAAGCAAATATAAAGAATAACTATGCATGTGCTTTTTGTCCGCGCTGTGATTTTGCCATGCAGGTTTGTAAAAATAAAAAGCCTTTTTGTTTAGAACAAAACGAGCATTCGACATTTTGTCATATGTATGATCCTTTAGCAAAAGAACAACTACAAAAATTTAACAAAATCAAAGACGATGAAAATGCCCTTATTACAAGTTAAAAACCTATTCAAAACGTTTTATCACGCTAGAAGCAAAATAGAGGCTGTCAAAGACATCTCTTTTTCTATTCAAAAAGGTTCCACTCTTGCTCTCATTGGAGAATCGGGCTCTGGTAAATCGACCATTGCCAGACTTTTAATGCGCCTCATTCAGCCAGATGCAGGAAGTGCTCTTTTTGAAGGGCAAGATATCTTCAAAATGCACAAACAAGAACTGTTTCATTTTAGAAGAGATATGCAAATGATCTTCCAAAATCCTTTTTCTTCACTCAATCCTTTCATGACAGTGGGACAACTTTTAAAAGAGCCTTTTGATATTCATCAAACCCTTCCTAAAGAAAAAATTCCTTTAGAAATTGCTCAACTTTTAGATTACGTTGCCCTTCCCAAAAACATTTTAAATCGTTACGCGCACGAATTCTCAGGAGGTCAGCGCCAAAGAATCGGCATTGCAAGAGCTTTGAGTTTGCGTCCAAAATGCATCATTTGTGATGAGCCCATCTCCTCCCTAGACGTTTCTATCGGCGCTCAAATCTTAAATCTTTTAAAACGCTTGCAAGAAGAGCTCAATTTGACCTATCTTTTCATTGCGCATGACTTAAATATGATCAAATACATTGCCACTCATGTCGCTGTGATGTTCAAGGGTCAAATTGTAGAAATTGCCCCTGTACAAGAGCTTTTTAGAGAGCCTCTCCATCCCTACACGCAAGCCCTACTACAGGCGTCGCCCATTGCAGATCCTAAAATCCAGCGAGAAAACTTGAACAAAATTGACCTTCAAGCACTCGAAGCAATCGCAAATTTCACCTTTGGCCCTTTGGAAAAAATCAATGAAGAGCATTTTGTCGCAAAGCAGACGTAGATTGCTCCTTGCAGCCCCCGACAATCCTCTTGGGATTCAGGCTACGAAAGCAAGGATTGGGGGTTTTGAAGAAATTCCGTTTAGAAAAGCTGCGAAAGGAGGAAGATACGAGAATTACGATGAAGTCCAACTCAATGGGAGTTGGATGAAGAGTAATACGACGTAGATTGCTCCTTGTAGCCTTCTATAAACGGAAGTTATTCTAAAACCCCAATCCAAAAAAAAAGGGAAAGCTTGTGCTTCCCCCCATATGGATCAATTGATGACATTTTTTTTATAGGTCGCCATCTTCACCCAAAGCTTTTACACAAACTGCAAGCGTGTTGCCCCCCACCAATGAAATTCTGGTTTTTTGACATCAGTAATACGATCATCAAAATTGTGTATTTCTCTGCTCTTTTCTTCTTTAAGCGCTTTGTAATAATTTTTGCCCCAATTTTTTATAGAATAATTATGTTCAATTTGCTCAACAGCTTCCCTTTCTTCACTTCTCTTAGCCAGCATTTCTAATGCTATGAGTAAAGGAATAAACCCAAAAGGAATTCCCAATAAAATGGTAAGACCGATGAAGACGACTGCTAGAACTGTTGCGATATTGTATGCTTTTACATGTTCTGCAATAGCATCTATGTCATCAGAAGGATTAGAAGGCAAAACTTCAACTTTACGATCTTCCCAAATAGATGTCTGTGGTTCAAATTTTGGTGAAGATGTGACATCCGGCATTGGAGGCAATCCCATTGCTTGGCATCTTGCCTGCGCTTGGCTCGCTGCTTCAGCACTCTCATATAAAGGAAACCTTGTGTCTCTTGGAACTCCAGATTCAAAAAGCTCAGACGCCTCTTGCATACGTCTATCAAAATCTGCTTGCCGTTGTTCTTTTTTAAGCTCCTTTTGACGCTCTTGCTCTGCTTTTCTTTCAGCCGCTTCTTTTATAGCTCCTTCTCTTTCTATTTTTGCTTGTCTTGCAGATACTACTTTTTCTACTTCTCCAGATATTAATTGTGTGATTCTATTAGTATCTAAAGATGAACTTCTGGCTTTTCTTTTTTCATCAGACGCCCGTAAATAGACTCTATTAGCTATTTGACTAATCAAGATTTTATGATCTTGTTCAGGAAGTTTTCCCTCACGGACTGCTTGTTCTACTTTTTCTTCAACTTCTTCCCTTACCTTCTCTATTTTTCCTAAAATTCCCTGCAAAGCACTCTGGTCAAAAGTGGGTTTTGAAGAGATGGATTTTGAAGACGTTGATGTAACCAGTGGCGTAGATCCTGCAAATGCTTGAGATGAAGACTTGACTTCTGTCATCTCCTCTCCCCATTTGGATGTTCTTTGAATGTGAGCTTTTTCTTTTGCTACTTTAGCTCCTGCTCGTTTAGCTTCTTTCTGCGCTTTAACTTCTGTTTTTTTTGCTTTTTCCTCTTGCTTAGCTCGTTGAGACCCTTCCAAAATAAACATAATAGCCTTAGCTTCAAGCACATCTCCTTTTTTAGCTGCCTTTTTTGCTGCTTTTGAAAGTCCATGCTCTAATTTGGTATCTACAATATGACTAACAACCCCACTAATAAACCCCATAATATTACTCCATTTTTATAAAAATTATACTACTATTATACCATATTATAATTTTAATTTGAATTTTAAATTAAAGAAAAAACTTAAAACACAAGTCTTTGATTATAAGGTGGATGTATAATGGCTGTAGCATCCCCCTCATATCCAGACACTTAGAAAAGAACTCTTTATGAGAATTTAACGTTGTATTAATAGTAAAAGATTTCTAAAATGACTAAAAAAGCGCATTCTTTTTTTGAAAAAAGGAGAATGTTTTTACTAAACCACTGATAATTAGCATGTTGGAAGAAAAAAAGCTTGAAATCGCCCCTCTTCTACCCTTTCCAGAAGAATTAAAAGACTCCTCAAATCTTTATTTGCAGGCTCAGCAAGACCTTTTAGCCTCGCTTTTACCCAAGGAATTTTCAAGTCTCTTAGATTCAAAGACATCCTCAAAAAAGACTGGTGACATCTCTATGCTGTTAGAACAACTCCCTATTATTACGTTTGAATGGAATGAAGGTTTTGGGACCTTAAAAATGCTCTCCGTCCTGGATGCTTCCCAAAATCTGACTTGCTTTGTGCATTTTATGGTCACAAAACACCTATTTCCTAAAAGCGAAAATGCACTCGAATCGATGCAATCACTAAATTTTTACTTTTTAAAGCATGAAAAACAGCCTTTTTGTATGCAACAATGTGTGTTCAAAATAGATGCCAAAGATGAAAATTCTTCAGGATGGAGACCTGCTATTGAGGAACATAATCAAAATTACTCACACAACATAAAATCTTTTTTTGTTACCTATCTTAGATATTGTTTTGTTTATCTTGGAAAGAATGATATAAAATTATTAAAAACAAATATGGAAATATTACATAAAGAAAAGTTTTCAATTTTTAAAAGATTTGAATTATATCTTTATACATTATTTCCTGATGAATTTAAAAATGAGATTGAAAAATCTCTTTTAGAATATTTTGATTGTGCTGAGTTTCATCATGAATATTATCATTTAATTAAAAAAACTTTTGATGGAATTTCAGAAGAATCTAAACAAAAAATTTACCAATTTGTTGATGAAGGGTATGATAAAGAGACTTTTGAGCGTGTAAAAGCTTCCTACGATGAAAAAATTGCAAAGCAACGAGAGAATTACTGGAGATTAAAACAACTTGAACCAATCAAAGAGTATTTGGATGAAAAACGTAAGGAACTTTATTTAAAATTAATTAAAGAATTTGACCTTCCTGATCATTTAGATTTTGATGGTTATTTTGGAGGAGTTACAATAGGTGAATCTCCAATCAAACCAAAAATTTTTGATGGAAAATCGACCGATGAAGTTTTTGAGATGGTAATCAATCATAAAGTAGAAAATGGATCTTATGAATTTGAAGATAATATTATTAGAACTTTTGAAGAATATGTAAAAAATAATCCTGAAGAATGTATTAAAAAATCATCAGAATTAAAAAAAGTAAGACCAATTGTTCAATACGAATTATTTTTTGGATTAAGAAATGTTTTAAAAAATAATAAAAACATAAACTGGGAGGAGGTTTTACCCTTAATAGAATATATAATTTCATTTTCTCTTAAAGAAAAAAATTATCCTAAAACATC
>SDBV01000902.1_pt1 | contig 43294 bp, 77 predicted proteins | sample 2277081 | NCBI WGS metagenome assembly SDBV01 (sample SAMN10402039, study PRJNA504765) | marine sediment metagenome | isolation source: marine sediment core GS10_PC15, 223 cmbsf | place: Arctic Ocean: Southern Knipovich Ridge | collected 2010
ACGGCACCGGAGAGTTGATATCCAAACGATTGCGCCAATGTTGAGCCTGTTTCTTTACCCACCTACGTCCTCTACGAATTGATAATTGATAATCTGCTTTTGATTCAGCAGCCAAGGTTCTTTCCTGTTCTTTCTTCCAGGCTTTCCAAAGCATAAAATGGTTGATCGATTCTAGGAGGGTCTCTTCCAACGGGATATCCTGGGTGGTCTCGGTGATCTTAGGGAGGGTGGTCTTGAAAAAGATGAAGAGATTGCCAGGAGTTGAAAACTTAGGAGCACTGTCAAACCGGATTTGCCGATCATAGACTGCAAAGAGATTAGGAACGCGGCGAGTGTCGGCGGTGGTGACTAAGAAATTCGGACGAAGGCGGGCGATCTCTTCAAGAGTGGAGGGGGTGAGAGTTCGCCAAGCATCCTGATCGGTAGAGAGTTCCTTTGCATTGAACATGACCAGTTTGATTTGGAGGACTCCAGAGGGGAGGTTATATTTTGGCTCCCCGTTCACAGTGGTCAAAAATGCAGAGCTTTCTTCCAAGCGCACTTCACCGGAATAATGGCGTAGTGCCCTATTCATAAGAGCAATGAGTTCAACGTCAGACCAGAAAGCTCCCGTGGTCTCTTGGATTTCATTTCGAACGTCTGTGATCATTTCAGATACGAGCATTCACTCTCTCCTTATGTCAAAGTGTGTAATTTGTAATTTGCAGACAAAGACACATCAGTTGTTATTCCCGTGCTATGATACTTGACTCGAATATAGAGGTCCTTCAAAACCTCACCAGCGTAGGGGGACTCTAATTCTTCACAGAAAACACTGGGATGGACATACCACTTATTGACGTAGGTTTTCAAGACTACGTTAGCTCCACCGCCCAGGACGTTATCAATGTCGATCACCTGAATTTCAAACCAGTCTCCGAACACATGGTCCTTAACCAATACCTCCCCGCCTGAAAGCCACAAATTCGCTGGTAATTTGAAGTCAATGTCAGTGGTGGTGTTTTTGGTAGCCGTTCCAGTAACACCGTTGCCAGCAAAATCAAATTTATTTCTGAGATCGATAGACATTATGTGGTTTCCTCGTAGCCCACCCATCGGGCTTCAACTTCTCTAGTGCTGGCAGTGTAGGTTCTTCGGCGCATAACTATACGACGAACCCCATCACCAACAAATGTCTGTTGCACAATTCTACCATTTGAGGCACCGTTCACAAAGATCAATGTGACTCGATTCAAAACACTTAAATCACCATTTGGGTCCTCAAACAATTCGATCACAGTTCCAGACACATCACCCTCAGCTCCAGCCTGTAAAATCTGAACCGTCAAGGTTTGTCCGTTGGTGATGGTGTAGATGGTGTCAACACCGGCTGTGGAGCCAACACTGCCAAAAACTGAAGTCACAACTCTGGTCGCACCGTCAGGAGTCAAGATCGTAGCAATGACGTTGAGGCTCCCGTCAGAGTTAATTTTTAAGTTTATGCCTGACGTAACATCTTCGATACTGACTGACGCTGCATCAACGGCTGCTAGATCCCCCATGGCTAAATTACCGTATGCTTCCCGTTAGATTTTCCTTCAAGCAACTTGATTATGTAACCGAGTCGGTTGTAAATTTTCACCGCAAACGCAGCAGCCATTTTATTCGCATTTTCGTCAGTGATAACAATCTGCTGTGTGTTTTTCGATTGGCTAATCTTATGTTGATCTTTGATTACATCATCAAGTTTCTTTTTCATGGTCGTATTACTCCTTATGAGAAATTCTGAGTGTGTAGAGGGGCAGCAGTTTCGCTACCCCCCGACACTCAGAGAACAAATTTACGTCTGGTCACCCATGGCAGTGCTATACAAGTCCTGAGCTTTCGACTTATTGCGATTCGTCTTAATAACCCGAACCGCCTCAGTCGCAGTAACACTGATCGAAGGAGAAAACTCGAAGTCAACAGTGCCACCCTCAGCAGGAATGAATTTCACGTCAGTGAGAACACCAGTGCCAGCAGGTCCGATTTCGACCTGAAACTTTGCAGCACCAGAAGCAGAGCAGCTAATCCGCTTAACAAGTAAGGGATTAGTGACCGCAGTAACATCATGGTTCACGGAACCAGCAGCAGCCACCGCAGCGTCAGACTGTTGATCGTGCACACGAGTTCCAGCAACTTCTGAAGGAGTCGGAGACGTAAGAACATCAATTTGCAAATGCCCCTGAGCGTCAACGAGAGGCACCAGATCGGTGCCAGTTCCATCAGCAGCAGTATTGGCAAAAACCAACACTTGGTCAGTCGCTTCGGAAAGATTACGGATATCGAGATCAACTGCATCGACGGTTAAAGACCCGCCGTTATCGGTAACAGGAACGGAAGCGTTTTGCAAAAGCACATGCAACGCACCCGTTGTAGATGATAGGACCGCAGTCCCATCGGAAAGCTGGACGATATACGGATTTGCAGCCGCATTCTCGGAGTCGTTCTTACTTACAACTGTGATTGAATCATTGTCAGCCATTATTATTTCACCACCTTTGCATCAATTGCTTTTGATTTTAATTTTTCATTCTCAAGAGATATTTCCCATTCCTTGAGAGACAATTCAGCTCCTTCGAGCTGGCGTTTCAAACTACAAATTTGTCTTTTCACTTCATGTATCTTCATTTCACCAAAGAGGATTTTTTGACTTGCACTTTCTGCTGGTGCTTTATATGGGATTGGAAAATTCTCACCAAGATCGGACATTAGAGACCCCTTACAGTTCCTTCAAAATCACCCGATGCTGTTGGTCGAGTGTGTGAAACCTTCAGTTCAACAATGTCACCTGTATCAACCTTGAACGGCTCAAATTTAACATTGCGACTCGGACCACTTCGCTGAGTATCAAGGCGGGTCCCATTTCGGAATATCTCAAATTTTGCGTAGATCGTTCCTGACCCAGTGATGCACTGTATTTGGAGGTCAGTAGACAGTATCGTATATGTTACAATTGTTTGGACCCCACTGCCACTCGTGATCGACAAAATTTTGTTGACTGCTAAAACTCGGACTTCAGCTTCTGAAATTTCAACCTTGAGTCGTCCATCATCGGTAGCTTGGAGAGCAATAGTAGCTCGATCAGCCTTGATACCTAAAATCGATTTCGTTCTTTCAAGAGGGGAGTGGCCTGAGTCTTGTCCATTAACTCCTTCAGGCAAACCAGCAATCTTAACCATCTAGCCCTCCATTTCTTTGTGTATCTCCTTACCGATCTCCACTATTTCGTCAGAGGCAAGCACCACATTTTCTTCCCTTCCTGATTTGTGGTCCTTATTGTAACGGGAGAGCTTATCAATCTGCGTGTGGAGGTCCTCTTTGATTTCAGTGTATATAGGGAAGGCCATTTGCTGATCAACAGTCAGTGTCGTTCCAAAAACTTTTTCGGCAACGCCCCTACGAATGTGTTTCTTTTTGATCAAAATATCCAACGTCTTTCTCCATCCCCGTTTCACAATATGTTGCCCTTCGTCATAGTAAAGATGCTCAGGCACAAAGTTCTTGTCAATACCCATGATATTATCCACTTGTCCATCTTTCACCGCATCGTCACGGTAAAGTCCAGCAGCCCTATTAGAATCATGGCAGAAAACTTGGAAGCGAGGATTGCACTTCTGGAGTTTCCGAAGGAAGTCACCAGCTAATAGACAATGCCCATACGGAGTCATATTATCGGTCAGCCTTTGGCAGTGTGCGTTTCATCTCGTCCACCGTCAAGGTATCGACATTCCCTTGTGTCTTTGCAGGACCAGTTTTACGGAAAATCATAATGTCGTCTCGACGTTCAATCAACTCCCCACGAAAAACCATTTCAACAACATCTCCAATATCCATGGACTGGTCAACTTCCAGTTTATTGATTCCAAATTTTTCCGTTCCTACTACTATAACTTCTTCAACAACAGGAACTTCAATAGGTTTTCCTTTTTCAGCCATGAGTATTCTCCTTGAGATTTTATAGTCTTATCACTGCCCCCCTAAGTGCTATTTGTAATGCACGAAGAGGGACAGGACATAAAACTACAACAACTTAGGCATCGAAGCTTGAAGCAGTCTGAACCTCAATCGCCCGATTCACATCGAGGACCTTGGTGACGTGGGAGAATTTCCAACCCACAGTCGCCCTCTGGTCGAGAGGGTCAGCCGTTCCAGCAGAACCGAGCTGCTTCCGAATGACTTTCATTGACTGCGAAGAAAGTTCAACGATTCCGTAGGCTTCCATTCCAAACAAGAAGCTATGGTAAACGTTGACAGGTTGCGTATTCGCAGCGACGTTGATGTTGGACGACTCCGCAAAGCGGGCACCATAAATCTTACCCAGTTCACCTTTCATAGCATTGCTAGGATCGGTGTATTTGATAAGTTCGAGCCAACCATTGGAATCACCATCAGCCATCAAGTCAAGACCCTGAGCAGGGTGAATGCAAGCAGCATAATCACCATTGCCAAACGGCAGAACATCCAGGACCTTCAAGGCCGTCACAGCCTTGCGAACCTCAGCAGCGTTATAAACGTCAGCCTGGAGAATAAGGTCAACCGTCGCCTTACCCGCAGCAAACTGATTCGTAACGCCACCTTCGATTGTATTCCGAATCAGAGTATCCAGAGACAACGCACCCTGATAAGCAAGAATATCAACCGCACTTTCAACCACGGGATCGATAGACTCATCGATCAGAAGGTCAGTAACCTCCACCACCGCCCCATACTGCAAGGGGATTGCCGTGATCTCGGTGGACTGCAATGTTTGGGAAGTCGGACTCGTGCCCTGAATAAGGGGAGTCGTGATCGCTCCAAACAAGTCATTCCGTCGCCACTTCACTTCGTTTCCTTCGTTTCGAGGAAGCTTGGTTTGCAACGCCCACTGATCCAACTTTAGCCGCTTCCGCAGCGTAGACAAAAGCCGACGGACATAGTAAATTTGAATCGCATTCGTATACCCACCTGTTCCTGTTCCAGTCTGTGCCATGATAATTTACCTCTTGGGATTAGATTTGCCAATTAATCCCGTTCCGCAACCCCAATTACCGCCCTCAACTTATCAAGGGGATATGTATGGGGGTCGATTACAGGACCACCAGCATTGCTTTTCCCACTGCCCGCTACAGACGAATTCGCCTCTTTAGCGAGTTGAGTCTCGCCCGCCTTCTTACCTTGTTCACGGGCCAACTTCACAGCTTCACCACTGCTGGAATCTACTGCAAGTTTATACAAGGCGTCCAGTCTATCACCCATAGGGGCATTCCTATCAACGGGACAATTGGGAGCGTTTGCAATTTCGTTCATCTTATCTTCGAGGACCCTAAAATCAGGGTAGTCCTTCGAATTAAGCGCACGGGTTTGGTATTCAAACTTGAATTCCATAACCTTTAATTGATCTTTCATCTCCACAACTTTCTTATCGTTATCGGCTCTTTCGGCCTTTAGTGTGCTCCCGATATATTCATCGAGAACAGACGGTCCTTGTGTCTTGAGTTTTTCCATAAACTGAGTCGGGTCTATTGCTTTCCTTGACATTTTCCCAAGCTCAGAAATCATGTTTTTCACAGTCTCGTTAAGCGTCTCATTCTGCTTACGAATTTCTGAGAAATTCTGCCTATCCTGAGTCCAGGTCTTACGCAACTCGGCGTTACTCTTGTCGAGCGTGTTATACTTGTCTTGGAGAGCGTCCAGACTTGTCGGCTCTTTCAAACCCTCTTCCAACGGTTTGCCTGTTTTGTCAGTGGGACTTTCGTCTTTGACAGGCTCCTTCGGTTTGGGTGCATCGGAGGCTTTGGGCTTGCCTTCCTCGCCAGCTTTATCCTGATCAATCAAAGCTTGACGCATCTTTGCAATGTCCTCAGCCGTATCCTCGGTCTTTGCGCCTTGTCCACCTTCATTCGCGGGGGCGTTGGGATTGTCGAGTTCTTTTTCTGCCATGGTAGTCTCCTTATACCCTTGTCCTCTATACGAGGGGGGTTAAATTTTAGACTCTGCTTCCTTTCGCATGGCTCTTTGAATCAAATCTTTTTGCTGAAAATAACTATTAAGTTTCTTCAGCACCTTTTTCCAGCACTGTCCTTCCAACTGCATTCGTTGCAGATCATCGGCTGAAATTTTGGCGGGTCCTAAAAGTCTGTCCTGCAATTTGATGATCTCATTCTTCACATCTTCAACCAAAACTTCAAACCCAGGAGAACGAGAGAAGTCGAATACTTCATTGGCAGTTCGGAGACGCTGCTTTCGTGTTTTAGCTTGGCGTTTCACCGCCTTGATTTCATTTTCATCCATCAACGCCAATGAAGGACGAGAGAATTGTCGCATAGGGTGCATGGTTATCTACCTCCGGTAGGTGCAGGGGGTGTGGGCGGTGTAGCTTGGCTCGTAGCCCCTTGATTGCCCACTTGAGCACCAATCGACTGACTTAACTGATTTCCAGTGCCAGGAGTAGGCGGGACAGCGGTAATATTATCCAATTCCTCTTCTTTATTTCCCATCAACTTCCAAACTCGCTTGGCAAGGAAGGTATTGGTCTCTGGAGAAAGAACATCTCCAAAAACTCCCCTGAAATTGATGATCTGGTTAATTTTGGATTCAGCACCGATCATTTCACTCAGGGATTTCGTTTCAAAACGAGTCATTGCCCGAATATCCTCTGGTGTTGGGACTCTTTTTGAAAATGCGTGACCATAGAGGTCTGGATCGAACAGCGTTTCATCATCATCGATAAATTGCCCGTTGAGTTGGTGAACCATGTTTAGCATTGGCTCCAACACCATTTCTTCAGTCAATCGAATAGCAGTTCCAAACTTTTCGAGTGCCTGTCCTATAATAAGTTGAGCACCACGAGCAGTGCGACCCAACTTGCCTGATTGAGGGGTTCCTTGTATTGATTTAGGAGAAGTAGTATTTTCAATATCAGTTTGGACATTTTGTGCCTCCAGGTAAGCAGATTGAGTAACATCCTTAGCATCAAGAACCGAAACAGAGTCTTGCCCATCCAATGTGATAATGCCATTGGGAACAGTGATTAGGCTGTCAAGATCAATGTCAGCTCCACCGTCAACTAACCACATACGGTTGATCAGCACATTGATATTGTCGAGCCTCATTCTACGCAAAGTGTTAAGCTCATGCTGGAGGGTGATCACTGGCTCCACCAACCCAATTCCCATCCATTCTTTCACCACTGGGAATAACACACCACGAATCAGCGGGCGTTTCTGGTGATGGAAAGGATTGCCTTGCGCCTTGACAATAACAGACCTATTCGCAATGATAATGTGCGCTTCCTCTTCGATACCATCTTGGTCCACGTCATAGGGACCCCAGTAGCTTAAAAGCTCCACCATTTTCTCAGTGTCACGGACCTGAGTGCGAAGTCCTCTTCGAGTAATCCGTTGAGACCGGGACATGGCTTTATTCTCAGTTGCATCTTTCGACAACAGTGCAGCGTCCGTATTGGCATATACAGGATACTTGCCAGCCCCCATCCGTTTGAATTGCTCTAGGCTTATCCACGAGCGAATGAAAAATCCTTTGTCCTCTTCCTGCTCATGCTCCGCATTGGCATCGGGATAAACGTCCAAGATATCTACAACCTCAACCTCGGGTCGGCGTTCCACAACCCTATATTCTTTGATCGTATCCCACCGGACAATCTTGTTGCCGACCTTAAATCCTAAAATGGTAACATCCTCTCGGACTGGAGTCCTGGTCCATACCCATTTCCGTTTGACAACCCAAAACACTTTCAGGTAGGACGTTCCATATAACAAAAGCTGCTTGGCGTAGTCCATAAATTTCACGAAAAAATTCGCCATTCGCAACTGGTATTGAATCAACTCCTTAATGCTGCGGGCCTGGAAGGTTGTTGATACAGTGCCAACAGGCTTCACGTCGAAGAAATCATCAGTGGTAAAAAGGGTATTGATAAATTTGGGAACAGCAGCTTCGATAACTTGGAATATGACGGGGATAAAAATCTTGGTGCGAGTCTTTACCTTCCGAGAGCTGAGGGTGGATTGATACAAACCATAAATCTCTTCCCACAAGAGGTCGTAGTTCTGTCTCCAGATTGCATTGTTTTCAAATTTCTTGACCATCGCATTTTTCATCGCAGTAAGCAGGAATGCTTTCTCATTCTCAGGCATCGATGAGGGGAGATCAATAGGTCGAGCGTCTTGCGCTTCCTCGTTTCGATTCTCATCCAAGAGACGACCCATCTTAGCTTGACGGGCTTTTTGTTCTTCGAGTGTCTCTGTGTCAAAATCTTCTCGTGTCATTGAGTTACTCCCTCCTGGTTTAATATCCTGTGTAAGAATCTACCTGACGGACCCGTCGTGATACTCGCTGTCTGACTGTCCGTTGAGCAGTGTGTCGGTATAGACCCTTAACGACCTTTGAGAATGCGTAGCGCAAGGCATCCATGGCGTGATTGCTGGTATCGACTGGTTTATCACTACTCGGAATATCGTCAACCTCTTCCTTATGGTGATACGATTCAAATTCGTCTACAGTATTTCGACACTGGCCTCTGAAAACTTTGAGCCGCCCTTCTCGAAGCAGTCCAGTGATCCTCTCGATACCAATATCAATAGACCCTGGTCCCTTATCTGCATTCTTGATATTCTTGACGAGATACTTTCGTCGCAACTCGTCAATGACTTGAGCAGCCGACCAATCTGCCAGCGTATAGCGGGTCACATATTCGTGCATGTGCTTCGCCATCTGCGCCAACGTTGCCTTGCGCTTGTAAAACTCCTTATAGATGTAGAAGATATGGCTGTCGGGGTCCTCAGCTATACTGAGAATTGCTGTGGGGTCCCTGCGTCCGAAGTCCATTCCAGCAAATTTTTTCCAGTAACTCGGTATTTCAAAAGGTTCAACGATGTGTTCTTCATCAATGAAGTCGGGATAAACGAGACCTTCAGGTCTGGTATAGTCCCCTTGATACCTTCGTCGAAAAGTGGCAGGGGAAAGGACACGGCGCATCCGTTCATACTCAGCTTTAGGAAAATACGGATTATCAATTGACGACCATCGAAATTCGGCATAGTCAGTGTCTCCGTCCTTCACTCGCTTGGTGATCTCTCTCTTGGTCCACCCACCAGCATACGGTGTCGTGGTCATGATGCAACGACCTTGGAAAATTGAAAGACGACCCTGAATGTTTACCCAGGCTTCCTCTTTCATATTTCCAGCTTCGTCCAGCCATGCAGCAAGGAGAGTCATGCCCTCCAAGAATCCAGGATCATCCGTTGAACGGACGAATATGAAGCAGTGCTCACCATCTTTGTTTTTCCAGTTGAGTTTGAAGCACCGCTTTTGCTCATTCCATACCCCCCAATCGGGGGGAAACATAGGGCGAAATTTCTTGAGAGTTGATTGCTCCAGAACCTTGTTCGTGGGAGCAGCAATTAAGAAGTCCCCTACATAGCCCTTCTGGTATAACGAGTAAATCTCGTTCATTAACCAGACCGAGCCTAAATATGTTTTCCCACCTTGAATCCCAGTTCGGGTCAGAATGAACCGTGCAGGACAGGAGAACGCTTCGTTCTGTTTGTCAAATAGGAAAATTTCCACTATGCGCTGTCCTCCTGTAATGCACCTAATTGACATATGTGTCAATTACTAATGTATACTAAATTGACAATGAATTAGTAATTAGACTTACGAATAAATTGGTTTGCTCTTACGCCGCTTCTTTTTAGCCAAGGGGATTCTCCTGGTTCCAGAAATTTACAGCTTCAGGGGCATAGGTAAACCCCTGGTGTTCTTGGAGGCACCCACCACATCCAATTTCATAACGACCCTTGAAGCAGACCAAATGACCGGAGCCGTTTGCTCCGCATTTTGTGCAGGGATTCATCCGTCTAATCTCCGCATTGGCTTCTGAAATACTTTCCGAATTTTCCATTCTATGTATACAACAAAATCTCTAAAGTTGCTCCAGCATCGGGTGACTGAACAAACAAAGTCTGATTTGACATTTGGATATCTTCAGCACTTAGGGCTGGAATAGAAGAATCAAGGGTTAAAAAATTTGTTGCTGATTCTCCTGATTTAAATGCAACCTTAAAACTATGGGCTGTATTTCTAAGTCTTATTGTCAAATCCATAATACGATCAGGAAGAACAATGGGCTCTTCAGTGTTAATAAGTGCGATAGTGTAGTTGAGAATTTGTGGTGTTACTGGGCGTAGTCCCATAATTTATTGTCTCCTTTTAACTAACTATTTTACTCTGTAAGTAAACAGGTATTATTGAAATTATATTCCTAAAAATTTCAGACTCATAAAACTCCCCGCACTTTGTATGGAAAGATTTGAACCAGTAGTCTGTCTACCCATAATTCGTATAAAATCCCCCACATTTAAAAATAAATCAATTGTGCCATTTGTATAAACATCTGAGGTCCCATCACCACCACCTACACTTACAATAGGCTGAGTAGCACCTCCATTTACAGAAAAACCTACTGTTCTAAACCCATTAGCATTACCCGGCCACTGTAAAGTGCATTTAAGAGAGTAATGCCCTGTTTTAGGAATAGTGAAGCGACCGTTGTCTGCAACATTATCGTGGTAATCCTCTGTATCAAAAGATTCACTGTCCCAAGAAATAATAGTATCAATTGCAGTTATTGTAACTTGGTTACTGGTTTTTGTTACTCGAACAACGCTTAGAGTAACGTCACCACCACCACCACTGCTCCCTTGAAATCCCCCCATATCCACTTTCCTCCTTTTTTTAAAATTTTGCTGTCCAGGTCGCTCGGCTGTGCGATAGCGTCACCGATTTTTATTTCCCCTCGGCCAACAGGACTCCCGCACCAACGTCTTAGTGGACGCACCGCCCTCGATGCAGCAACTCCATCTCTGACTCTTTCGGAGTCACTGTTGCGGGCACAGGAGTCGAACCTGCTATTTCCAGCTTATGAGACTGGCGTGAATCTCCGTGTCACTCACCCACAACACTGACTCCAAAATTGGTGCTAGAGTAACCATCCCGAGCCTTGCTCACCGCTATTCCTCTCTAGCTAGGTTTAGTGGAATAAGGAATTTCTCAGGGCAATCTCATTTCAAAATTCTTGAAATTTCGGCATCAGACGCAACATCAGATTTTTGCCCCGCTTCTGATCCCTTGCCCACGCTCCCAAAAACCTCAATGAAAAACTTCGGTTTTTGGTTAACCCAGGTTAACCCCGGCGCACTGGGTTAACATCGCAAAAAAAGTTTAATTCGTTACCAGCTCAACACTTTTACCAGAGTGATCGTTGGTGATTGCGGGTGTGGGGGTGTCAAAACACATCGGCAACTATAATGACCATATTCAACTTGGGAGGGGGCACTGTCCACACCCCTACCCGCCCATACCGACTACACCAATTACACCGTCTTATCTTCGCTACTCGCTGGTGTGTTGGTGTCCTGGTGTTCTGGTGTAGTCTTTTCTGTAGTGTCACCGACGTTGACTAGTGTCGGTCCATTTCCTGTCTTGATGATAATGGGGGATATGACAGGTCTTTTCGTGCTATTCTCTGGTATTAGCTTGTGTGCGAGTGTTAGGGCCTTAATGTGCTGATTGAAGGTAACGTTTTGCAATTTATTTCCATGTTCATCACACACGGGCAAATCTATAAGCTTTTTGCTTTTTAACATCAGATTATGATAGTTTATCCCGCTTGCTTCCATGATCTTTTGCATTTCGTCTTTTAGATAATGTTCCATCTCATAAGGGGCACTGTAAGAAGTCCCACTGTATCCCGCTTTGATGTAAGCTTGCTGAGGGTCCATACCATCTTGTAAGCGCAATTGAATATACTTCAAATTTTTGGCTGATAATTCCCGCTTGCCTTTTTCATTGATTTGTAATTGTTTTTGATCATTCATTCGAATATACCCCCTATTATAGAACGAAATAGGTCTTTTTATACCTAAATTTAACGTTTCAATATGGATTATCAATGTAAAAATAAATGGGACATTTCAACAAGGATTTAAAACGGTAAATCCTTTATATGGTATATAGTATGTTCAATAGGTAGTATAATATATAACACCAATACACCAGCATACCAACACACCCACACATTAACACATCAGTAACACTCTGTTTAATGTCTCTTACTATCCTTACCCCATTTCCCTAGTGTAAAAATATATTTACAATATCAAAGTAACCCTTGACAAGGGGGTGAAATGGATGTAATATATAGTATGGACACGCTAGGTTTTAAAGCAAAAATCACAATCAAAAATTTAAAGGATATTAGCACAAGCAAATTCATTCATGATTTGGTGAATAGTATTGCAAAATACCAAGCTAAAATTTATATGGACATATTGAAAGAGGGGGGAAGGGGATACACCAAATAAATTAAAAAAATAAATGAAAGAAAAGGGGGAACACATGTTAACACCAGCTGAGAAAATAGAGTTTCAACAGCTTCACGAAATGGTATACCATATTGAATGTTTTGGCAGTAAAGATGTAATGCGAGAAAGCGATCTTTACAGTAAAGCGGAAGAAAACCAGATACTTGACATTTATAGAACAATTCCCACTTGCTATTGTAATATTGATTAAAAATAATTTCATGAGATCAGAGGAGGGAATAAAATGAAATTGGTGAAATACTTCGATAAATAAAAACAGTCTCATGAAATGTTACAAAAATGTTTCTTGATTTTTCATGAAATGTGTGATAGACTACAACACAAGCAAACACTAAATATGGAGGTAAAAAGAAATGATTAAACACACAGTTTATTTTGGGATTGAAAAAGATAGAGAAGGGAATCAAATAAATTCAATCAATATTAGACTGAATGTGATTAAGAATCATTTGTCTGAGAATTTACAAGGCTTTACATGGATTGATACGATTGGATATTGGGAGGGAGTAGCAGAAAAATCAGTCGCATTAGAAATTATAGGAAATATTAACTCCTATGTAATTATAAATATAGCTAAATTCATAAAAGAAACACTGGACCAACACACAATATTAGTTACACATCAAGAAATAACAATAAATAGTATATAAAAGGGAGGAACATATACCATGAACATTGATACAAGAGAATCATTTAACACGAATGACGCAATTGCCTCAACAACAAAAGTTAAGAAGTATTTTACAAAGAGGTATGAAAATCTGAATGGGGAGGATGTGCGGGTTTTGGAATCCTTGTCTCTTGAGTTGGATAAGGTGACAGAGTTTCTTGAACAACAAAAAGTTAAGTAGTTTGGCCCTTCACCCTACCTCTCATTAATTTGGGAGGTGGGATTGAGGGACCAAAAAACAAGGGAGGTTTACTCACATGAACACCATCGACCAAATCATAGCGCATGAACAAGGGGACCTTGATATTAGAGGAACGGTGGATTTATTTTCTTCACTGGTTAAAAATGGCCAAGCTTGGATTTTACAAGGACATTATGGGAGACAAGCACAAGCATTAATTGATCATAATATTTTGTCAAAGAATGGAGAAATATTATATTATCCTGAATAGTGGTTTTATGGAGCCAGTCTCACGAAATCAAAGGGGGTATAAAGTGATTAAATTATTAATAGGTGATGGTGGAAAATCACAATCAAAATTTCCTACTGAAAGAAATGATTGCACCGTTAGGGCATTAGTTTATTATTTAGATAAACCATATGATCAAATTCATAACTCAGCTTCTAAATATAGAAATAATGGAAAAACAATGCCTTATAATTACACTCAATTATTATTTGAAGAAAATGGATTATATATAGAATTTTTATACCCTCGTCTTACAGTTAATCAATTTATTAAAAGAAATCCTAATAAAAATTGTATCATACGAATTAATAGACATGTATTTACATTTAAAAATGGTATGATCTATGATTCCGGTAAACCAGGATTAAAGTCAAAAATTGATTATATAGCTTATATTATTTCAAAATAAAGGGAGGCACCTATTTATGTTTGATATATTTTTCCAAAATGATCTAAAAGCATTGCGAAAAGTAAGAGATGAAATCCAAAAATTAGTAGACTCGAATTTTCAGGACACTCAAAAATTTTGGGACCTGAAAGAGCAAGAGACAAAAATAGTTCAATCAATACAATTGTCTCATGAAAAATACAATGACTGCGAATAGTCTCATGGAATCTCATGAAAAGTTTACCATAAAATTTCTTGACTTCTCATGAAATGTGTGGTATACTGGATTGTTAGCAAATACCAGCGAGAAAGGAGAGAATTATGACCACCTCTAAACCAGAAATCCTCCTTGTGACTGTAGACACATTTAATTGGGACCATGCTGCTGAGAATATCGCCAAGGAAAAACGAATGGCGAACTTGTTTTTACAGTGGGCAGCAAGTGAATTACCTCCTATTCCTATCTCACTGAGCACTGATGATGGCTTCCGAATTTTTATCAATACAGTTGAGGGGACAGACCTAGAAAAACACCAGTTGTTAGCATGGCTGGTGCGTCATAGTGGAAAAAAGTTTTTTAGGTTTGCAAGGGAAGAATCTATTACATGGTGGAACAGAGGCACAACCCGACCAGAAAATGAGGAATTTAAGGACCATGAGGGACCATTACACATGCTGATCCTGTTGGAAAATGGGGCATTGGGCAGGTGCCATATTATAAAAAACCAGGTAATGGTAGAAAAATCTGAAATAGTTTGTGATTAAAAAGAGGGGTGTATGAATTCACTATATGGAATTTTCACAATTTTAGGGTTATCACTTTTAGTCCTCATTGACATAGACTTATGGCGGTTTGCCCGGACTAAGCTTGATTACTGGAATGCTCTCATGTTTTCTGGACTCACACCAATTGCTTTCCTCATACTGACATTATTGTGGGCGGTGATTCTAGTATGAGCTGGTTGGCGGGGATTTTTGAGCTGCTCGCCCTCTACCTTGTGGGCAAAAAGAATAGGTGGGGATTTATGTCTGGTTTGATCTGCAATGTCCTCTGGATATTTGTAGCCTTGACACACCATGAAATTTCTGGTATACTTGTAGTGGTGGTGCCAGCGTTAGGATTGAACATTAGGAATTTCATAAAATGGGGAGGTAAATAAAATGTGCCTTCAAACTATTAAAGTATGTAGAAATGTGTCTGAGTCTCGACCAATTACTGCCTATAAAGTTGTTAAAAAAAGATGGCGGGGGTTTGAGTCCGATATTTTTTATTTCCCTTTTTTAAAGAATAAAGTTTATAAGGCAAGGCCTCGGCAATTATATGGGTATCAGTCTGGTTTTCATAGTTTTAAATCAAAAGGAGGAGCTAATTCATGGCCTATTAGGTCTTGTGATGTAGTAGTTGTGGTGAAAATTTGGGGTGAAGTTAATTTTGGGGCACAAAATGGGAGTCAAGCACACTCATCAGAGTATATTAAAATTGTCGGACTAGCAAAATGATAAAGAAAAGGGAGAGAGAGGGAGAGAGAAAAATGCTAGAATATATCGTAGACATTGGTAACTTCACAGTTCTTTACGATCCAGAGATGGATGACTATGTGATCCAGAATTCAGGGAGTGATGTGGTGATCGGTGTCTTTGACAGTCTAGACGAAGTCACAGAATTTGCAGAAAATCCTCACGAAATCGAAATGGATATCATACCGGAGGGAGAACCATGCCTTTAACATTTCAATATGAGTGTGTGGAGTGTGGAGATCAAGAATGTTGGAGCACAGCAGAATTGAAAGAGACCCAGGATGGTCCCCCCATGACCACATGCAAATCATGTGATTCCACAATTTGTCGAGACTGCCAGCACAAGCACAGTTGTTTCATACCTGATGGAAACGGAGGATAGTGTGAAAAAACTTCGATGTGAAAAAATGATTTATAAGGACTGGTCCAGTTACCGATGTCCTAAAGCTGGAAAATATAAAGAAGGGAATGCATATTGGTGCGGGATACATTTACCTAGTCGAGTTGAGGCAAAGCGAAAAGCGAGACATGATAAATGGACAGAACAGTGGGATAGTGAGAGCGAGGTTCATAGAAAACGAGAGGGATGGATAGACATTGGTCCAGAATTATTGAAATCCTTAAAAGAGATCATGAAAAATTATGTCATGGCGAATCGAGAGGAACAGGTTCAGCAGCTTATTAGACGAGCTGAAAAATTTTTATAAGGAGAAAATTCTCATGCAACAAATGACAGCAAAGGAAGCAGAAAAGTTGATCATGGCTGAGGGAGAAAAAGTCAAAGTTGACACCAACAAAGTCAGCAAGGTGGTCAAGTATATGAAGCAGCTCGTGAAGTCAGCGAACAAAGACCAGCTTGCATTTTTACTCTCACTCCAAGTGTCAATGATCAATCAGACAAGGGTGCTCTTTCATCAAAAATTGAAAACGGGATTGTGGACCCCAGGAGGGAAAAATGGAATCATCAGACCAAAAGCCTAATATCAAACACCACCTACTGTCAAGTTACTACGAGAGACGGCAAGAAATCTTGCTGGAGCTACAGACTGTCATACATCATGTCGAATTGGACGATACAAAAACAGCCTTGGAACACCTACAGTCTGCGAAGATCAGACTGAAGTATATGGCACAAGGATAGATTATGAAAAAGGAATTCGACTGTTGCCAATTCGTCAGGGAGATGGAAAGGAATCCCTTGAAGAAAGTTTCTAGGCTCTCAATCAGACAATTCTTTCAATTGAGAAACCACATTCCAAAGTGTCATGAATGTGATAGGATTACAGAAAAGATTATTAATGAGAATCCTAAGAATTCAATTGGACCGGACCCTGGTATAAATTAGCCCTTGACAAATCTTCGAACATGATGTATACTTATAATAGAGGGAGGGACAGTCATTATGTTTGAGTTTCTGGAAGTGCTGCCAAATGTTTATTACCTTAAATTCAAAGAGAACATTGATGTGAGTTTGGCATTTTGGAGATATCAGGAATACTACGAGAGTAAACAATTCAAAGGACGAGTTTTTTCTTTACCAGATTTCATCCACCATTACGGAGTGAAGCATGATCAGGATTTTGAATACTTTGGTTACTGGAGTGGATTCAATGTTCCGTCGTATGTCCTCTTTGAAGTTTGGAAAAAGGGGCTGCGGGATGAGAACAAATATGATAGTGCCCTCAGAAAGTTTGTGCAGAAAATTGGTAAGAGAAAGTTCTACATCATTTCATGTTTTCCAAAGGATACGAAAACACTCAAACATGAAATGGCTCATGGACTTTACTCGATGAATGATAATTATCGAAAAGAGGTTGTTAAAGAATTGCGTAGAGTGCCACGGAAGGTGTCTAAACTGGCATTTAGGCTGTTGTCAAAAGAAGGGTATCATAGGAGTGTCCACCGAGACGAGCTACATGCTTACATGATTTCCGGCCAAGAACCAGATTTTGATTTCAAGGGGGACGAGAAGTATAGTTGGAGACTCCAGGAAATCTATACACGATATGCACGTCGGGCGAAATCGATTCACAGTGAATTCACTAAACTAACGGGGAGAAAATAAAATGAATCTCATGGAAATGTTAACGAAAATCCTCACTGCTCTCTCGAAGAGATCACCACAATGGAATTACCGAGAGATCACTAATGGTTATGTGGTGACCGAGACCATGCCAAGTGGTAGAATTCTTGAGCACTTTGTCGAGGGTGAATTGGATGCACTTCGTATTCTCACACGATCAACCAGGAGCTACTATGATAAAGCCATGGCAGAAGTGGACATTTCTCTTAATGCTCCCGTTCCTAATTCTAACCCTGAGCCTGAGAGGTTACTATAATGGGGAATCCAATGTTCATCGACAGTCACAAAAGTTGGATGCTGAATTTTTGGGAGCACTTAGGGTTGCGACACTCACGAGGAAAACTTATCAAATCAATCTTAGTGACCCTACCACTACTCCTGGCCTTAGCCGTAGTGAGATGGTGTGTAAAGTGGCTGAGGAAGTATTCCAGTCAAGAGGACTACGGCATGGCGATAGCCTATTCATTGAGGAAGTCGGAATTCGGATTGTTGTTGGCATATTTGTCGAGACTTCAAAGATCAGACATTATGACATTTGGCTCCCGCCTTCAACGGAAGCAACTCAAATCCGAATTCGCTCCCACAAGGTTTGGATTCTTAGGTAAACCTCTAGAAGTAAAAGAGGTAAAGGTGGTGTTCAATGACGTTTGAATTATTTGTAGTCTTTGTGTTGGGAATTCTGGTAGGTAGTGCACTCGGAGCCTTGACTTTTTACATGGGAGTGGTAGTTACAGAAAAGATTTTCAACAAGATGCATCCTAATGGATTGTAAGAAGGAGACGCATTATGGAAGGAAGCAAATATTGGTCATGGGTTGAGAGACACAACCCAAGTGATGGCAAGAATATCTCAGAGCCATTGAAAGCAAATCCTGATTCGCTACCTGAAAAAGAAAAAGGACTAAGCATGGAAGATCGGGAAACCCTAGAAGTGGCGTTGAACAATTTATCGAATGATCAGAAGTTCTTACTCATTCAACATTTCGGATTGGCTGGTAAGTATGCAGTCTCACTCCGAGAGCTGGCAGGACAATTGAGAATGTCGAAGTCTACCCTGGCCCGCCACATGGAAGATGCAAAGCTGGCATTGAAGAAAGAGATGTTGAGACTGAATGCGGGAGGAAAGAAAAATGGACAATAGCTTTGAATCCCATTTTCGGACAATGCAAAATGAAACTAGAAATGTAGCACAAGCTCATGGGTTTGAGGATTATCGGAGCAATGAATTGTTCGTCCCAACAAAGTTAGCTCTCATCGGGTCGGAAGTATCAGAGGCCCTTGAAGCTCATAGAAAGGGATTGAGTGCTGAAGAGTTTGGATATGAATTAGCTGACATTGTGATTCGCACCATGGATTTAGCTGGTGCTTTGAAGATTGATCTAGCAGCATACATTGTGGCAAAGAATGAGATCAATAAGTCTCGTGCTTTCCGCCATGGAAACAAAAAATACTGAGAGGAAAAAATGGACCTATGGAAAAAGATACAAACGGCATGTAGTCTCCAAGGCAAATTTGTTGCCAGCCTTGCCACCCTGCAAATTTTTGGTATGTGGTGGTATTCTCTGATCGTTGGAAAACCAATTCCGGAGGGGACAGGATTTTTGTATGTCACGATAATTGGTGCCTACACTGCAAGTAGGGTATCACTAAAGAACAAAGATAAGCAGATTGATTTGGAAAGAGTTAAAGGCAATCCTACTGTTGACTTAAAGAGTTATGATAAATAGGAGAGAGCCATGATGAAATTTTTCTATCAATATGAGAAGGATGATGATACCCCTACGGTTACAGTAGGAGTGAAGAAACCTGATGCTACTCTTACCGAAGTCTTGGAAGTTTTTGAAAGATTTTTGTTAGGGTGTGGATATATCTTTGACGGGCATGTGGAGATCAACACGGAGGCAGAGTAAGATGATCTGGTTCACGTCTGATAATCACTTTGGACACAAGAATGTAATCGAATATTGCAAGCGGCCATTCGAGAACGTGACTGACATGGACGAGCTTATGATTTACAATTGGAATTGTTGTGTGTCCCCACAGGATATCGTTTACCACCTGGGAGATTTTACATTTCACGGCATGATCAAGAGTGCTGAGATCATGAAGAGGTTGAACGGATACAAGACACTGATCAAAGGTAACCACGACAAGAGCCGACGGAAGATGTTAAGGATGGGATTCGCTGAAGTCATGGACCAAGTGATCTTGCCTATCAACAGTGACGACCAATTTTTGTTGAGTCATTATCCGTATCGGGACCAGGACTATGACCTTACCAAGAGATCGAAGAAGCTTGGTGAGTTTCCAGTTGATGCAGGAAGCTGGTTGTTGTGTGGGCATGTCCATGAACGGTGGCTCCACAAAAAACGCATGATCAATGTAGGAGTAGACCAATGGAAATTTGCACCATGCTCGATAGTGAGCGTGGTGAAGTTGAGAAATAAAATTTTGGGAGGAGGGCCTGAATGCTAAATAAATTGTTAAATAAAATAGCAATTCCAGTTTTGATTGTCCTTTTAATAATGGGATGGTTTGAATACAAAAAATACATTAACTTTAAAGAAACCGTGATCATGTCACCAGTGCTCAAGGAAGGGGAACGAGAAAAATTTACTCTGGAAGGAAAGACACTCACCAAAATCAGAAAGAGGACAAAGGCTGATGGCACCGTGGAGCAAGTTGTCGAGAGAGTGGAGGGTGTCAGGAGAGTGGCGATCACCATCAAGGATGATGGCACCGTGGAAGTCTATGCTCGAAGCCATGGCCCAATCTTTGAACCAGGGGTAGCACTGGGGTATGCAGGGAGTAGCACGAGACTGGGCATAGATGCACAGCTCTATTATTGGAGACAGTTCTCCGTGGGAGTTGGTGTCAATATCGACACGAAGGAATGGCGAGACGTGCGCTTTCATGGGGCACTCCACTATGGCCTACCCATTAAGAAGCTGGACAACACGAGTCTCTACCTGGGAGCTGACAATAAGTTTGACGTGGCGGTTGGTGTGCGAGTAAAATTTTAGGAGGCTGGCATGGTAGAGCGAAAAGTTTTTGATCTTAACAGTGACCAAGTTTGTATGAAGCACACGATCAAGCGAGTGGTAGGACGTAAGCTGATTGAGAAAGTTGTGCCTGTCTTGAAGCTGGCAGTGCAGGGTAAGCGAGGTATGCTCTGTCCGAAGTGTGACATGCCCGCCGAGCGCACTTGTGATCTGGTCAACCTACAGCCCGACCCTGGACACAATGCTATGCAATTTGAAAAGCCCCCACAGGCTGAGGTCAAGATTGGTAAAATGGGGACACAGCAAAACCCGACACCACCTACTGGGGGGAACCTCCCTACCCCTCAGTCCTCAAGCCCACCAGTTCCGTCCCCATCTGGTGGTGCCTCTTTCGATGTGGTAAAAGCCATGAAGGGTGTGATTAACAAAATAGAAAACTTTAACGTGAAGGACTTGACAAAGTTCAAAAAACGTGGTAGACTTATCAAGATGCTATACAAGGTTAAGGCAGAATTGTCTGACCTAATAGGAGAAAAATAAAATGGGCAATAGCGCAGTCAAAAATGCTTACGCAAAGTTCCAAAAACGAGCTGGTCAGACAGCAGAGGCGAAAGGCAGTTTCCCTCCCATCCTTGTGATATCAAACAAAGAAGGGAAACCTGGAGCATTCGTCGCTGGCAAGGTCAGTGGTCGGAAGGAAATCACCATCAATGGGATAGACAAGGTTGTCTACACCGTGTTGGTGTCCGACACCAATGCCCCCATCGTCAAGAAAGTTAAGACGGATTGGGTGGACGTGGAGCTTCCTGACAACAAGATCGTGAACATGTTTGCCAGCCGACGGTTGGATCGTGTGTTGGCTGACAAGGCTGAAGGAACGGACGTGTTCATTCATTACTTGGGCAAGAAGAACATCAAGAATAGCAAAGGCACCAGCAACATGACACACACCTACGAAGTGGAGTATGGCGTGGGTGACAAGAAAGGCAGCGACGATGGCAGCAAGGATGATGGAGAAGCCCTAGACAATTAATACACTGGGAGAGTAGTAGACCAATCTGTCTGCTGCTCTCCCTATGATTTTTTTTTAAAATCCAGGAGGGTGCTATGGAATTCAATGAAGGAACCAAAGAACAAGATGCGTCAGTTGGAAAGATGGATGCTCAGACGAAAGATGTTGAAGTTCCCACATCACTTCTTAAGCCGAATGTAAAGAGTGAGAACGGAATTAAGAAAGATGTGAAGATCAATCCCGACGTGTTGCTTGCCGTGATTCAATCACCGTTGTTTGCCAGCCAGCCAGGGAACATTGAAGAGTTGACAGGTGAGATGGTCGAGGCTGCTAAGAAATTCACGGAGGCTCTCGGTGACCAACAAACCACTGGTCTCTAATAGCAGTGACGGGAAGCATGAGTTGAAATTTTTTGAATCCTCCCATCGGTATTACCTAGATGGGGTGAGTGTGAAGAGTGCGACTGGGGTTGGGAACGCCTACCCCAAGGGAGATGCTCTTACGAATTGGAAAATTGAACAAGGGATTATATCCGCCTTGAAAACAGTTTGGAAAAACTTTAGAGAGACGGAGATGCACGATGATTTCAATATCAACATCGAGGCATTGGTCAAAGATCACAAGTTGGCATATACAAAGATTGCGAAACAAGCTGCTGGTTTGGGGACACTCGTTCATGATTACCTATACAATTTGGACATAGGAGATGAAGCGGGTGCGAAAGCAGCTTATCAACTTGGACAAGCACACCCCGATGTGAAGCTGTTCAATCATGCAATAGATTCTGCTAACAAATATCGAGACACAAACACTGACAAGCTGCTCCTAGCTGAAGCAATTGTTGCTTCTCCTACCAGGATGGTAGCAGGGAAGTTTGATCTGCTGGTAGATCGTAAAGGAATGGGGAATGGAATCAAGGATTACAAAACATCGAAAGGAATTCACATCGATCAATTCCAGCAGTGTGCTACCTATGACTTCATGGTATGGGAATGGATGCAAACGAGAGTATCCTTTTGGGAGATTGTCCATCTGAATAAGATGAACGGTGCACTGACGTTGGCCCGCATGGACAGTAAGGGATTGTGGCTAGATGATAAGTTGATCATTGAGGACCCCGACATGATGCTCGACCAATCTGATCAAGCCACACGAAACGTTGGCACTGCCCACTACCAGAAAAAGTATAAGGATTTCTGGAAGGTGGTGAAGTAATGTATACAGTAAGATGCCATAGTTGTAATACAGAATATGTATTCGGTAAAACAGGACACCCTCATGTTTGTGATGAGACTAGAGTTCGTCACAATTTAAGTGAAAAAGAGTATAAGGAAATTCGGGCACAGCTCGATAGGATTGAAAAACGAGTTGGCCTCATGGGGTTATTCTAATGCTTGAAGCAGCAATGCTCTATCTCAAAATGGGACTGACCCCCATTCCTCTCAAAGGGGTATATGGGAAAACCTATGACGAGTCCAAGCGTCCACTGCTGGACAAGTGGACTGCACTCCAGACTACCAAGCCCACCATCGAGACAGTAAAGTCCTGGTATAGGAAGTGGCCCAAGGCTAGTGTTGGCCTACTCACTGGACCCACCAGTGGCCTACTGGTGCTGGACATAGACGTGAAGAAAGGCGGGCGATTACCAGAGGGTGTGACCATCGACCCCACCTGGATAGCGAAAACCAAGAACGGGTATCATTTCTATTTCAAATGGATGGACGAGTTGAATGAGCACTCGACCACTACACAAAGCAAGGTGTTCCCCAACGTGGACACCAGAGGGAAAGGTGGGTATGTGGTGGCTCCCCCCTCACCAAATTACAGTTGGAAATTTTCACCAAGGCAGAAGCCCTTGATCAATCCTCCCCAATGGTTGATCTGGAAGCTCACACAAAAGAAACTCCAGAAGGCTGAGGTCTCGGACTTCGAACAGTCTCACTGGATATCAGACCTATGGGAGGGAGTGGAGAAAGGACAGAACCGACGTAAGGGGATGATCAAGCTGCTCTCCTATTTCCTCGCTAAGAAACTCCCACTGGATTTTACCTACACCCTCATTAAAGAATGGAATGAAAAGAATTCCCCACCTATTGAGGAACCAGCCTTGGACAAAGACTTCAAGGATATCGTTGACCGATTCACCAGTGGACAGTATCGGTCCACTATCAAGTCTGACGACATTGACGAGGAAGAGAAGGAAGTTGTGATCACGGCACCAGAGCAAACAGGGAATGAGTATATGAAATTCTTGGAAGAGAAACTGTCTCGCCCTGAGATCGAGATGCCATTTGGATTTAAGAAGATCGACGAGGTTACTGGTGGATTGCTGAGGGGAAACCTGGACACCGTGGGCGCACTGACTAAGGGGGGAAAGACCCTTTTCATTCTCCAGGTCTTATACAACAATCTTCTTACTGGAAAGAATGTGGTGTATTTTCCTACTGAGATGGCGAACCATGAAATCCTAGATCGCTACTTCGCCATGACCGCACACATACCTATAAGGGAATTGCAGACTGGACGTATGACACCAGAGAGTAAGGAAGCATTGAAGGAAGCAATTGCCCGCTACAAGGAAAGTAATTTCAATTTGATCAGGAACCATGAGCCTACCATGAATCAGATTATGAAAACAGTAGAGAAAGCGAATGCTGATATCCTGGTGATTGATTACATTCAGCATGTGAGACTAGACGTTGCCAACAAGACTAAGCACCTTGAACAATTCGTGAAGGACCTGAAGGGATTCACGGTGGACGCTAACATTGCCACACTGATTACGGCGCAACCATCCAAGGCTAAGAGAGATTTTCGACAAGGGTGTAAGATCGTTGATATGACCATCCATGATTTTGCCGACTCCAGTATTGTTGAAAAGGAATCGAGCCGAATCTTCCTGCTGCACAACGGACCTAATGACCCTGCCTCCAGCACCAGGAACATGAGGGTGGAGATCACCAATCGACACGGTGAGAGTGGAGAGACAACGTTGGTGTTCGATAAAAAGCGGGTGTGGTTTTATGACTAAATTAAAGGACGATGCCGATTATCTAAATAAACGAATAAAATATCCATACGTATATCATGCTTTTAGGTGTCAATTTTGTGGACTAGTTATGTTTGAAATTCCTAGGTTTGGTATATGTGAACGTGAAGACTGCATAGGTGATATTGATAATACAACTATTATATTAAAAAAAGTTAGTGAAATTAGAGATGAAATTGTCTACACTTAAAATTGACTGGGGGGTGGCAGACCATGGAGCCGAATTACGAATTGAAGATACAAGAGACTTGGAGAGATGGAGAGCATTTTCTATTGACTGCGAAACGGACGAAACCCAATCAGATAGAAATATCTGTTCAATCGCCTTATCACCACATGAAGGTCTCGTTTACTTCTTTAGGAAAGGTGGAAGAGCCTGGAAGTCTAGAGCTTTACAGATTGCTATTGAACGGTCTTATCTCTATGGACAAAACATTAAAGGGGACCTTCATTGGTTGTTCAACAATGGGTTTGATGTTCGACCAGAACAAGTAGTATTTGACACTCAGCTTGCAGCTTATGTGATGTGCTCAACAAAGCCCTCACTCTCATTGAAGGACCTGACCAAAGAATATCTCGGATGGTCCTACCCTCGATACAAAGAGGTCCGAGACAAGAAAGTATTTCGGCAGTATGCGTGTATGAAGATGCCGTCCTTAATGGTGTCGTCCAAAGCCAAGGTCAAGAAAGGTAAGAAGCCCAAGCTCCTACTCCCTCGTCATGTGCTCATGCCTAATCAACCGACTGATGTGCTGTCCAATTACAACGGGATGGATGCTCTGAGCACAGTGGTATTGACCGAGGTATTCGCCAAGGGTATGACAGGACCACAGAAGAAATATCTTCACACTATCGAAATGCCAGCAATGCGGGCATGTTACGAGATGGAGAAAAAGGGAATCAAGGTTGACGTGAAACAACTTTCGAAATACCACAAGTCGTGTATCACCGAACGAGGGAAACATGAAGATGATCTTATGCTCCAGGGGGGAGAGGGATTCAATCCTCAGTCGAATCCCGACAAACTGAAGCTGCTGCAAAAAGTTGTGAACCGACGAATTCGAGCGACAAACAAAGATGCGTTGAAGCCATTCGCTGATCATCCTCTGGTGAAGTCGCTCCAGGAATTCGGGAAGTATCAACGAATTGTATCTACCTACACGGGTCCGATTCTACAGGAAGCCTTGACAGACCCATACCATCGGATTCACACCACCTTCAATCAGGTAGCGTCTACAGCCAAGAAAGATGGTGAGAAAAGTAAGCCGATACGGACAGGTAGGTTTTCGTCAAGTAATCCGAACCTACAGAATATTCATGCCAAGAGTGACGACCCCGACGATGCCAAGACTGAAGAGGCGCATCCATTGCGTGGTATGTTTATCCCTAAAGATGGGTGCAAGTTTGTAGGATCAGATTTTTCTCAGATTGAGTATAGGCTATTAGCGCATGACTCTCAGGACCCAACACTAATTAAGTTATACTTGGATGGGTATGATATTCACAAAGTAACAGGAAAGGTATTAGGGTGTGATAGGAAGTTAGCAAAAAATATAAATTTTGGAATCGTCTATGGTGCATGGCCTAAGAAGATTGCCGAATTAGCGGGGTGCTCACTTGCTGAAGCCGAAGAGTTTATCAAAATCCACGAAGATCGTTTCCCAAATGTCGGACGATGGAAGCATGATCTCCTGGACACTGCCCGAAAAGCTGGTGGGGTCACAACCATGTGGGGGCGTTTTATTCCTATACCCGCATTGCGTTCATTCGATGAATTTGAAGCTGGTCGAGCAGAACGACAAGTCATTGACTATCGAATTCAAGGTAGTGCCGCGGAAATCCTCAAGATGGCTCTCATCAGACTCCACAGGAAACACGGAATAATTCCAGTGTTGAATGTCCACGATGAGATCATACTAGAGAGCCTTGATAAAAACGTGGACCGTGAGAAAGAGATTCTGTCCTATGAGATGGAGAATGTCATAAAGCTCCGAGTGCCTTTGATTGCAAAGTCAAGTGTGGGAATGTCTTGGGCAGAGTGCAAATGATGTATCTCCCCTTGACAGAACCAACTATTCATGCTATACTTAATAGAGAGGATATCCAAAGAGTCAAGGACATTCTCACTGGAGAGTCTATGAACGTATCAGCGTATGTAGCTTGTAAAATGACTGGGTTGTATTGTAACGACATGCGGAGGCAAGCGGAAATTGACCGTGCAACCCTAGAAGGATTTGGTATTGACGTTCATCATCCTGTCATTGAGGAAAATATCCCGTATGAGCATAGACTCCTGGAAGAAAAATCTGACAAAGAATTAGACGTATTATGGAAAGCAGACAAGCGGGCGATTAAATCTAAGCGTGTTGTTATTGACACGGCAGCTAGTCTACATTCAACGGGAGCGAAACGAGAAGCGGGTAAGTGTAGGTATGCTTTGTGGAAACCTTATATCAGTGTGTGGCCTAATGGCAATATCCCTTTTATTGCAAGGAAGGAAGATGATGCTTGTGTTACGAGCGTTGCGGAAGCGGGATATGTGGTCCAAAAGCGGTGGGGGTCCCGACTGAAAAGAATGGCATGGCGGGTGCCGATCTACCTGAAGCACTGGGATAATATTTCGTTGGCAAAGATCATAGAGTTTTTCAAATGAACGGGATACAGTTGGCGGGGTGGGAAGAAGCGGAGACACTTTCTAATCTCAGGGATTTATTCATTATCACTGGTGTTGAATGGTTTGAAGATACTCGCTGCATGGTCCAACAATTGTATGCTCAAATGATGCAGTTAGATTAAGGAGGCAATAATGCCACACGTTACCCAAGCCAAGCGAGACGCAATCAAGAAGAACCGGCGCACCAGTCTCACCGAGGAAGGCGATTTGAATTATGTCTATACCCTCTTCATCATTGAGCGTTGGACTGAGACACCCCGGTATAAGACCATCCACGATCTGAAGAAGATCATGTATGGTGGAGTAACATCCTCCGTTCTGCGTCAGCTTGATCGAGACGTGCAGAAGCGTGGGTGGGACGTGTTTGATATTCAGACTGCCAAGCAAGCTGCCTATGACGAATTCTATCTCCGAGTGGGACGGAATTATGAGATGGAGAAAGCGCATGAGAATGGAGATGTGTATGCTGGTGTTCCTTTTGCTGTCACGATTGGGCAACGGGAAGAGGATCAGGCACCCAAGCGCACACGTCGTAGTCCTCTCTCAGGGGATGGTGAGTAGATATGTCTATACCCATGGACGGTAGTGAGATTCCGTTTAGTCCTGGAGATGAACATGCGCTGAATCTACAGCTTCGCCGTCTCCGAGAGAAGTCATTGGATAGTCTTGAACGCACTTTGGAAGCTACTGTCAGGATATTCGGGAATGTAGAAATGGCAGAGAAGATCGCCAAAATGAGCAAGGTCCAGTATGATGCTTATCGAATGGCGGGATTCACGGAGGACCAATCCATGGCCCTCTTACTACGGATTAAGGAGCCGATGAGATGAAACAATTAGTGATTGGAATCTCAGGGAAGAAAGCAAGCGGGAAAGATTTGTTGGGCACCTACCTCAGCTACTTCAAGTGGAAGCGGGTGGCGTTCGCAGATTATTTGAAGTCTGAAGCACGTCGGTTGTTTGGTCTCACTATGGAGCAGACCAACGGTAATAAGAAAGAGACACCAACGATGTATGTGCGAATGCCTGAAGATGGTAGCCCCTCTTTTCAGCTCACACCCAGGCAGATTATGATTGATGTGGGGCAGTGGTTTAGGTCAGTGGACAGGCTCTACTGGGTCAAGAAAGCATTCGAGATTGTGAAGGCGCAACCCGATGGTGCTGTCTGCTACATTACCGATGTGCGCTTCAAGAATGAGGCTGACTTCATTAAGGAAGAAGGGGGTATCTTGATACGGCTGGAGCGCAGCAAGGAAACTCGTGCTGGTGTCTACCCCAACATTGCCACCGAGAAAGAGGACTACTCGGAAACTGATCTGGACGATTACGATAAATTCGATCTGGTCCTGGACGCTAAGGACAATGTGCACCCACAACATTTGGAAAAATTTGCTGGAAAGGTAAGGGATCATGTTAAGAAAACTCTCGCTCTCCACTAAGATTATTTCACTGGCGATCATGCTCTGGTTTATGTATGTGGTCACCGCCCCCATAGCTGCTACGGTTATGGCATTCAGAAAGACTCGGAGTGAGATGCACAAACTCTGGTCAGGCTACTACGATGGAGTGCTCAATGGTTCGAAAAAGAAAAAAATTTGATCTCAACCGAATGTTCATTGCACAGATGCGACGAATATTTTGGTTCTACTACAGACCAAAATGTTTACGGTATCATCGACAGGATTGGAAAGACGAAAGTGGCAAGGGGTTGTTTTGGATTTGTAAGGTGTGCAACACTTCTCTTTCAAATCCGAAAGAGTGTCAGGTAGACCACATTGATCCAGTGAAGGACACCGACACCACGAGTCAGAGTTGGGACGTATATCGAGATCGTCTGTTCGTTGCGCCTGAACAAACGCAAATTTTATGCAAGCCTTGTCATAAGTCCAAGACCAAGGCAGAGAATGAACGGAGGAAACGAGATGCCTGATACGAAGTCTGATACAGAGATGGTGACAATTACAAGAGCGAGGTATGAATCATTATTTGAAGATGCAAGGCTTTTAGCACATCTAGAAGTTAATGGTGTAGATAATTGGGAAGGGTATTCCTATCCTGATAAGGAAGAGGAGGATGAGGATGAATCAGCCTAGACCTTCAGAAACCGAGCTTTACTACATGGACCAAATTGTTTTGTCAACACGAGAAGATCGAGCCATTGAAAATGGATTAAGGGAGGCACAAAATGCGTTTGGTATTAACGCTGAAAAATCCACAAGATGCAGTGGCAGTGAGGACAGCAAACCCTCAAGCAATTAAGATCAGTGAGGATCGGTTTGCGATTCAACCATCTATGGCAGCAGACACCATCAAACATTTATTGAGTGGTGATGTTAAATTTGAGTTTGTGAACCAATAGGGAGGAACACTAATGAAATTGAATGTTGTAAATGTGATTATATATCGCCGTAGGTCTATGCCTGATGTTATAGTCATTGAGACAGAGGTTCCAAGTATGAACAAAACTACGAAAATAGAATTTAATTTGCCTGAAGGGAAAGGGTTAGGTTATTTGCAGGAGCATTTCAGCAAAGGTGAATTAGGCAGCTTTGATCTTTCAGTTCGACCATTCCAATCTTAGGAGATTGATGATGAATAAGACAATGGTGTTTGATATTGAGGTTGCGTTTTTTCCAGAGATCACCAAGATGGCTATCGCCCGTGGTGTGGACGAGAAACGATTTTCGTGGAACATCAATGCTAACATGCACTACATCACCCACATATCCTACAAGATTAATACGGAAAAGGTGGTGGACCTATCCGTCATGGACTTTATTTCAAGATATCTGTTTGACCCCTATGTCCTTCCGAATGACTTAGTGGCGTGTGAACGTGCGTTGTTGGACCAATTCGTTACAGCTTACAATTCATGTGACGAAGTTGTGGCACATTATGGAAAGAAGTTTGACATTCGATTCATCAACACCCGATTAGCAAAGTATGGGATGGCTCCCCTCAAGCCTCTCGTGTTGATTGACACCTGGAGAATCTTGAAGGACAACTTCCTCCTGGTGAACAATCGGTTGGACTCAGCAATCAAATTCTTCAACTGTCCTTACGACAAACCAAATCTGCCATGGGACGTTTGGCGCAAAGTGTCTCTTGGGAATGTCCGAGCGCACAAGGTTCTGAAAAATCGTTGTCGGTATGATGTGTTGAGTCTTGCTTGGCTTTACTATAATAAGCTCAAGCTCTATGCCAAAGTTGGACGAGTCAACCGAGCACTGGTGTTTGAAAAACGGGTAGTAGACAATATCGGTATCTCGATAACACTATCGAAATCTCGATGCCCGCATTGTGCCCACCGAGGAGACTTCACTCGGAGAGGATACAAGTATAATAAAACATCCATCACGGTTCAGTTCCAATGTCGTAAATGTGGAGGGTGGTCTACGGCACCGTTGAACAAGGGTGGGTCCATCGGGAGGGTGCGATAGTGGATTGTGGGGGATGCTCTTGTCATATCAACCCCCCTTGCGGTCATTGCACTGGAGATTGTAGTTGTGAGTATAGGTGCACGAATTGTGATGTTATAATCACAGTAACAGATGAAGTTGATGGGGAAGGATTTTGTGAAACGTGTTGGGAAAAATTTCATCAAAGGAGAGTGTGATGCCAAAAACGGTTAAGCAACTCCAAAAAGAATTACGAGAAGCACGAAAGGACCTTAATAGATTTAGGGGTCAACGGTATACTCTTCAAAATTTTATTGAGGAAATTCACACTCATGCTACGGAATCTGCGATAGCGAATAAACAAATGAATGACCGATGGGTATTACTCCATTCCGCACGAATCATGCGTGAAGTGGATTGGCTCTGATGGTAACGTGGCTGGCGATCATAGCGGGTGCATTCTTTAGCGGAGCATTCGCCTACCCGTGGGGTCCGAAGTATGCAGCCTGTCTCGCAACATGCGTGGTGTTTCTGAGCCTGTTTAAATTCCTAACGAGGTAAATTATGAAAACGAAATCAGACGTTGCTTACTGAGCAAATCAGTTTGGGCAGGGAGTGGTCATTACTGGAAAGACAGCCAAAAGATTGAATGCGCTGTTAGTTCAAATTCATCTGACCCCGAAAGAAATCATCAATTCATCTATAAGGATGATGGTAAAGGAGATATCTTATGCTGATAGGAAAGCTGACTCAGGTCCTCTTGGTCATTGGCCTAGTGACACTCTTACCAGGATGCGGAGGGATTCGGCCACCAGGAATGTTGAGCATTTCACAAATCGAAGCCTTGGCAAACAAGGTAGACAATCCCGACGACCCTGAAGCGATTTGGGCTGATAATATTTCAGAGGAACAATGGGCACTCTTGAAAAGGTTCATTGCGATCTACAATTCTCGTATTGGATATCGACGAGGATGGCGAGATGGGTGGGATGCCAAGGGAGAACAAATTCGAACAGAGGAAATACAAAATGACCATTAGATTGATTTGTCACTCTTGTAAAAAGTATGCTATCATATGCACTGTTGAGGCAGCGAAAGATGTTATAGGGAAATGGAATTGTCCCAAGTGTGGAATTCTATTGACGGAGGATGAGAATTATGAGGAAGATCAAAGCGATAATTTTGCATCACAGTTTGACCCCCCGACAAAACAAGCCCCAGTGGAAAGCGATTAGACGATACCACATGAAGCACAACGGCTGGTCTGATGTTGGATACCACCATGGTATGGAGATCATTACAGGACCTGATGGGAATGTTGTGGTGATCGAGCATGAGGGAAGGAAGCATGAACGGCAGGGTGCCCACGTCAAGGGCATGAATGAGGAAACACTTGGGGTGTGTGTGATCGGCAATTATGATAATGAGAAAGTGCCGAAGCGATTATGGGAAGAAACGCTTTATCTCGTGAAGCGATTACAGCGCATGTATGATGTGCCGACTGAGATGGTGTTAGGTCATTGGGAGGCGCAGAAGATGCAGGGATACAGCGTCAGTGAACGTAAGTCATGTCCAGGAACGAAGTTTAGTATGCAAGCGTTCCGTAGGGGGTTACTTTAGGAAGGCTAAGAAGCAGGACTACACCATCGTAGTGGGGGAGGGGTATGAGGGGATGGAATTTCCAGATAAACCGATTGTGCCGATGAATTGGTTTGTTAGGATTTTGGATTGGATTGCTGAAAAGGTTTTTCACTACTCAGGATAAAAGGAGGAAGGAGACTATGTCTACACTCAAGATTGGTGATAAGGTAAAACAGAAGAAGAAAAATCTTCCATATAATGATACAGCTGTTCGTGGTAAGATTGGAACAGTAGTGAAGAATAAAGGAAGTAAGCCATACCCTTACCGCGTTAAGTTTCGGAAAGATGATCTTCTCTTTAGACGAGATGAACTTGTGAAGATAAAGAAATAGGTTTCAGTCTTTATCGACCACACCGACCACACCCACACTGAACCCCACTACCCTTGGTAGCCCTAACAGGCACAGGGGTAGTTTTTTGTGGTGCCCAGTGATACTTCCACCCGCAGTCACGACAGAAAAGTAGCTTATCTTCGTGGAGTTTTCTCTCTCCCAACACTTCACCACCCACGGGACAACGGAGCTTTTCAATCTTATGTTGAAAGTTGTATTCTCGTTTGGAAAACATAAGAGCCATCCATGACCTACCGCAATCCTTTAATCATGCCTTTCATCTCGTTGACTTCTTTGGTGTTGGCTTTGATATCGGCTCTTATTTCATTCTTGAAATTTTCCAAATCTCCTCGCAGTAAATCCAAATCACGATATTCCACAGTGTTTGCTCTGATACGAGAAATCTCAGCATGAGCTGAAGAGGTATATAAAAATGCAATGGCATTACCAGAGAGTAGGAGGGTGACTACCAAACCAATTACCCATTTCGTTGTTGAAGAAATCCCATTTCCATTTATATTCTCAGCCATGACCTTACTCCTTTTACTTCGTGAATGAATCAACCAAGCTAGTGCCAGGACCTTTGTTCGGGTCTCGTTGACCAACAGCTTGTGCAGCTCTTACTAGTGTTGCCAGCAACCCAGGCCGACTCAATAATGGGTCAGCTATAGCAGAAGCACCCTTAGCAGCTAACGTCAATCCTCCCTGGACAGCGGGGGAGAATGCTCCTGCCAAGACTGGATTCACACTACCAGCACCAGTTGCAGCCACCGTCCGAAGTAGACCAGTTCCACCACCCTTAGTGATCGGGAGGATATTTCGGAATGGTTCGGCAATGGACGATGCTCTAAAAATATCATCAGCCTTGGCAATATCAGGATCGAGCTTCACTGCCGTATTCAATCTCTTTCGAATGTCCAAGAGTTTCCTGCCAGCTTTTGTGTTCAAAAACTTCTTGCTGCTTTGACGCAATCGCTCATCCAAAAGTTGACGTGCTTCCAAGGCGAATGCAGCTCTCGTTTTTTCAGGAGTGCCGGGGGGCAGTTGGTCAAAGAGCTTCCGAGCCTCTACTGCCAATTTGCGTGTGGATGCCTCAGCCCCTTCCTCAGTGATCTCGGGTCCAAGGGCTTTGGCCTTCCTGGTAAGACTGCCGAATAACTCCCCTGCTTTCTTCTTACCTGCGCTCAGGATGGCCCCAGGACGAGCGAAGAGGGCCTCAAATGACGCTTCGGGCACCCCTGAGAGCTTACTACCCACCTTCTTCCCCAGATTCAATCCTCCCTTCGCTAGGGGCCTTGCAGCCCTAGAAGCACCCCCGAACACCAGACCAGAGGCAAACTCCCCCTTGAGCCGTCTCCGAGACTCTTCCGCACTGGTGGGAGCGTTCACGGGCACACCAGCGATCTTGTCTATACCCAATAGGGATGCTCCGAGCTGCCCAGTCTGTTTAATCAACTCTCCAGCCGTTTGACCGACTGCACTTGCAAAAGGGGGGATCGCTGGACCTATAACGGGTATAGCTGCAAAGGGGGCACCAACAGCAGCACCGACGGCACTGCCAGCAATTTCTGGTGCATCCAAGGCGATATCCTTGACAGTCTCACTAACAAATTCTAGGGCTTTCTGTCCGATACCTTTTTCGACAGTAGCAGAAACTTCCTGAGCTTTTTCAATCTCAGATTTTCTTTGTCTTAATTTAAGCAGCTCTGCCCTAGCTTTTAATTTAGCAAGTTCGATTTGTTTTGATTCTCGTGTGGATGGCATTATTCTTATTCCTCTGGTAGAATTCCTAACTCAGCTTCACGTTCTGCAATTTGTCGTTGAATGTCCGAAAGCTCCACTGCAAGTTCATCTTCCCGACTCTCAACTTTTGTCGGAGCATCTTCAGCTACGTTGACAGCGTTACCTTCTTCATCAAGGTCTAAACCTAATGATGAGATTTGACCGAGTAACATAGTGTTAACTTGATCATTTATTAAACGTTGGGTTTGAACATCTGACAATTTATTAGTTTTCGCAAATTTTGCAATTTGCTTTCGTATTTGCGCTCCCTGTTTGAGAGCAAATTTTATAGATCGCACTTTTGCTTTTCTCAGTGCAGGAGAATCTAAAAGACCAGGAAGCATAGCAGTTCCAATATCTCCTTCGGACTGGGCAATGTTTCCCACGTCACCAGAGATATTTTTGTAGAGTGCACGACCAAAGGCTGGTCTCTGAGCGTCAAATGCTAAAACAGTAGCGTCACCGCCCGCCTGTCCCTTTACTAAAGATTGCCCTTTTTGTAAGGCCGAAGAGAAAACATTCTGTCCCATCTTTTCAACGACACTATCAAGTGTCTCAATAAACTTGGTAATGGTTTTGCCTTGCAATTCTTCTCGAAACAAAAAAGTAGGAATTTTATTCTCCCCTGCTCTACCAGCAGCTTTAGACCCACCCTTTCGAAACTGATCAGCGGTAGGGGCATGGATGGTAACAGTCTCTTTGGGATCAGCTCGATTTGCGAAGGTAATCACCCCATCAGCTTCTGAAGCTTCGACAAAGAATTTCTTATCAGGCTTTGCCACTTCAAGAGCATTCTGCCTTGTCTCTTCAAGCAGCTTAACTTTCTGCACCGAAGCAGCACCCTTTGTCAGGGGCACCCCAGGTAGCCCACCAGCCTGAGCTGATGCAATCTCTCCTGGTTGGACAGTGCTTTGGGTGGCTAACATTTCTTGAAGATCAGCAGCACGTTTTTTCAGATCGAGTTCTTCACCCGCCCGCTTGTCTGCTCTGCCAGCAGTGAAAGATTGCTGGAAGTTTTGTGCGCCCGCAGTGAGGGGACGTTCCCCCGTTCCTGCCGTTGCAGCAGTGAGAAGTGATTGTAAACTTGGAGCCTGGACTCGTGACTGTTTGCTTGCCATTGGATTATCTCCTTCCTAATGATCCACCGAGAATTGAGCTACCTGCACCAATTAAGTCAGCGCGTCGCCCTGCTCTTTCAGCATGTTGACCAGCTTCTTGGGCGATCTGACCAGAGATTGCAAACTGATCGATGCCGAGCAAGTCAGCTTGTCGCTGCTGTGCTTCATCCAATAGCAAGGTAGCCTCTTGGATTAAATCTTCCCTACCAGAGTTGAGAGCCTGAATGATGATATCACGGTTGATTCCTAATTCAGTGTTGAGGAATTCTTCATCAAGCTCGAAAGTCCTCTGGAGTTGCTGGTTAAGGAATTGCTGATTCTGCAAGGCAATGTCTTGAGCACCCTGAGAGACAGCCGCCTGAGCATCAAGGACAGGCTGAGTGAGTGCAACACCCGCAGACCCTCTATCGAGTCCACCAGTCGCAGCCAACGTTTGACGAAGCTGGTCTTGGATAGCAGGAACGTTGCGGAATGCCTGTTCGCTGAGTGTCCGAAAAAGCTGTGACCCCTGATTGGTCAATCCTTGTTCAAGATCAGATCGAAATTTATTTCCCAAGGCTTCACGTTTCCCTTGTGTAGCGGCAAGGGTGTCCTGAAGCTGGTTGCCGAATCGATCAGTGAGAGGTTGCAGTCCTGGACGTAACTGACGAATAAGATTCTGTTGCTCATCTCGCCCCTTGATAACGGTATCCCTCAAGCCTCTGGTATCGATAGGCTTAGGACTCCCGCCCCCCTTACTCGTGAGGCCAGCTCCCAATAAGCTTCCTCCTAAAAGTGCTCCCCCTGCTATCAGTGGTGCAACCATAATAACTCTCCTTTAGATCGTATCCGTCGTTTTCGTATATTCCATGATCGCTACAATGTTGATCACGTCCACAAAGCTTTTGGCACCAGTGACCTTCACCTTGAAACCAAAATTGGTGAAGTCATGCTCATACCGAACCACATCAGCTCCATCGGTATAGGGCAGCACAATGTCTACATTCTGTGCGCTATCCTCAGCCCGAATAAAGGACCGAATGACTTCATCAACATCGTTGGTCCCCCACGAGAAAATTGAACCATCTGTTTCTAACCAAGTTTGAGCAGTCGGCGCACTCGCCGTAGTAAGCGTAACCACCCTTCGGTAGATCGGCTTTCCGTTGATCCAAGTCGTGCCTGTCTCCACTTCTTCTTCAGAATAGTTTCTACCTTCATCAGAATCGTGGAGGGTCTCATATATGTCGTCAATGAGAACCTGGAGTGTGTCTCGGAATTCCTTGAGCACTTGAGCATCATCGGATATTTCTCCTAATCGATCAGGGGGAGTCTTAGGCATTATGCTCTCGCAATCTTGCCTTGTCGAGTGAATCCCCGCAATCGGAGTTTTCGAATTTCAACTTCTTTAGTATCATCATTGGTGACTCGGACTAGGACTGATGTTCCAGTTACCAAATTACCAAAAGAGTTATCAGCTCGAAATCGTTCAACAAAGAGCTGCCCATTTGTGCTGGTGACAAAGGTTGTGGCACCATCACTTGCTTTCATGGCCGTGAACGTAGTCCCTTGGTCAAGGGAAAAATCGACAACGTAAGAAGCTCCAGTGTTCTTCCCTGTCATAATCACTTCTTTTAGAATTTTTAATTTGTCAGAATCGTCAACAGGGTTACCACGTTCATCAGTCCCTTTCCCGTTAAAAGCACGAGTTCGGACTTCGAGGTTGATACTCCCTCCATCATCATCGGTGCCAACGAGAAAGCGGAAAAATTTTGCAACCACGGCATCCCCAAACATAGGTTCGTTAAATAGAAGTCCCATAGTGTTTACTCGGAGACCTTCAAGCCGTCGCCATTTACCGGACGAATCAAGTTGGACAAGCAGATTGTTTGTGGTCTCACCAAATTCCGCAGCAGCCAAATAATAACGTCGATCAAAGAATAAAGACGCAACTCGGATAGATTCAGCAGCAACCAAAAACCAGTTAACCGTCACGTCGTCTACTCGTGGGATCAGATTCGTTTCAGAATTAAGAGTGACCCGCCATTGAACAAATTGATTCAGGGGCACCAGTGTTGGGATTTGTCCATTGGTGACAGAGAAATATGCTGCTGCTGGCAAGGCTCCTAATGAAGCAGCACTCCGCATTTCAACTGTAACCGAAGAGGAGACACTGTTATCGATGAACGAGATTTGGAAAATATTCCAACCCGCAGGAGGTATCCCTGTGTCGATGGAGGACGACTGTAAATTTGAAGTCAGTTTATATCGAAAATCAATTTGACTTACTTCTGCCGAAGAAGTGTTATCACCATTGGTTGTCAGTGTAATTTTAAATTTAATATACCGTTGAACAGCGATAGCACCAAGAGACCCAAATGCAGTATATGAAATATTGTCAGCAGAGCTGGCAGCTTCCAACAAAACACTCGTGCCCGCAGGGACCACACTGGTCACGGCTGCTGAGGTATACTCCGTCACATCAGTCGATAGATCGAGTGGCTCACTACGCCAATCAGGGCTGGTCAAGAATTTTAGAGTAGGCACTTGGACAGTCGGGTTCGTCCGATCATCATTCGTGGTGAGTTGAATCCTCACTCGCCAATATCGTTTGGTGTCTACGAAATTGAAATTCTGATTACCACTCAGGCTTGCGATATTCTGAGAAACAGCCCCCGCCATGCTCGGACTATCACTCTGTTCCAAAATTGTATTCTCTGTTGTTCCTGCTGGATATGATCCTGTGTGAGCAATGTCAGTCAGAATGTCATTTGCATTCTCAAATAGTTTGCTATCATACACCGCTGATTGCCATTCACCAGATTGGGGAATAGCATCTTGAAGAAATTCAGCAGTGACATGCATTCTTCGAAACCCTTCATCAATAAGAGCACCGTCGCTAAAGCGTTTGTATCGAATTGATCCAAACGTGGCATCCATATTTATACCAGACCCACCACTACCACCCATAGCGGCTCCACTCTTAATACTCAGACCAACAAAATAAGTTCCTGGTGTTACTGGAATGCTCACACCAGACCCTACGGTTTGGGTATTTGGAAAGGGAGAACCAAAAGAAAATTCAGCTGACTCCCCAAGAATCACACTAAGATTCGAGTCTGCGAACAATGCGACTGTCGCAACGACACTACTTGAAACCCAAGTCACTGTGGCTGAAAGATTGGTGATCGTTCCATTGTTTACAATGGCTAATGCTCTCCCACATGCTGTGTAAGTATCAACAGTGGTAGTAAATCCTGCTCCTAATGGACCAAGCTGAGGTCCAGTGGCATCGGGTCGAGTAGTGAATGTGATATCACTCCCTTGAATAATCGTATTATTATTGGACCCATCTGCCAAGGTGAAGATCGCTGCAATGGGTCCTCGGATACTGTTTGGGATTGCAGTGTCTTTGGTCACGATAGAAATCAGATCATCCCCACCTTCCCAATCAGCATTTGCATTCCAAAATTTCTGAGGGTTTGTTGGATTCGCTGGATTGCTGAAGATACTGGTATTGGCATTCTTTGGTCCTGCTGTGATGATACTGCCAGGAGACAGTGTTAAATCTATGCCTGGACTCGACACACCATTAGTGAAGTCCTGTTGGGTGGTCTGAGCGTTCAACCCTTTGGTTGACTGAGCCTGTTGAATGTTTAGGTTGATCAACGGCTCGATGGAGTCACTGATATAGTCCACTGAGTTTCCGTTGTAGGCATAGAAACCTTTGTCACTGAGCCAAATGAGAACAGAGATACCTCGTATCGTTCTGATCTGGACAGATCGAGCATCCACACACCCTACGGCACCTTGAATGTCTTGGTATCGAAACGTAGAGAAGGTGTTACCGAGAATCTGCCCCATCGAATTCCTATTAAGGATTACAAGCTTCCCCTTGAATACCACGTGCGCTACTATAGGGTCCTCTTCATCAGCAGTCAGGAAATTATTACCAGGAAATATGTCAGGAAATCCGGGGCTACTAAAACGAAGTAGAGCAGGACTGCCAGGAAGTCCAGAAATCCAAGAACGAGATAACCAAAGCGTGATCTCCTGAAATGTCGGAGGCACTCCATTATCAGTGGGTATCGGGAACGTGGCACTAGGAGCATTATCGGAGAACGTAGAAGTAGTGTTGTCGTTGATCGTCCCAATGCGAAGGAAATTCCCATCATCATTGTCTCGATAAATATTTCTAGCTGTGACACCATACCCCCCTATAGGTATGCTCGTCAAGTCCACTTGCTGATTTGGACCAGCAACGATTGTTACCAGACTGCTCTCAAGCCCACCATTCGATTCTTCAAAGCCATAATATAGGAATGAAGCTTTATACTTGTGTCCACCCGTCGGGACCCCCGCACCAGCCACAATCGCCACTGTAGGGGCCGTGGTGGGGGCCTGTGCGCCCATAGACTTCATTCTAGGGGCTGTATAGACTACTCCACCATAGTTGACCGCCCTATCATAAACCTGTGGACCATTGATCCCGTTACAGCCGTAAACACGGTCTCTGATGGTCGCAAACTCAAAATTGGCAGCAGCTATGAAACCTGCGCCATTGACGATAGTATTGAAAATATTGTCACCCGATGTGAATTTGATCTCGCCAGATTCCACTTCCAGAAGATGATGCACCCCATCGGAGAAGATTGCCTCAAACTGATCCTTAACAGGAGAAGCCAAGGCGGTGGGGTTATAAACCACCTTGCCCTTTCTCTTGGTGATCGCTCCCTTTTCATCCGTGACAACGTTCACGGTGCCATCTGTGAAATCGTCAAAGTCTACGAATTCAGAGTCAGGAGCATACTTTAGTTTGAGCTGTCCCCAAATTCGACGAGGAAGCGAGAGGTCAAACTTTTTCATTTATTTCTTCTCCTTGGGTGTCTCTGGTTTTTCCATTTCATCCAAGAGCTTTAATTGCCCTTGTATCTCAACAGCGGTAGTCTGCAATTGACTCTGCCATTGCTGAGTATCTTGTAATTTTTTCATCACACCTTCAAGCTCTTTTTGCTTTGCTTCTTTCCGTTCTTTGATCGTCACAGTCACGGGAATAATCCTCCTTTGAGGGATTGATTTATTTACAGTGTTACAACGCCTTCAAGTGTAGCATCAGTGGTCAGTGTTGAAGCAGTAGCCAAGGATGCAACCCAGTCAGTTTTCAAAAGTGTTGCCTTTGCGTTTGCTAGTGATTTCGCTTCGGTTGCGCTCGTAGCATCAGTCATTTCAGAAGCCAGGATTACCACTACAAAAGAATTCTTGCTCACACCACTTTCTACATCGTAAGAGATATGCCAACACTTTACTGAAGCATCAGCATTACTCTCTTTGTCTGCCCTTCGAATTGTATCAGCCATTCCATTCTCCTTTACGCAGGTAACTCAATTAAGGTTTTAAACTGTTTGGCGTATACAGTTCCATCCCTACCAATCACACAAATTTTCTCACCCAAGTCATTAAGGACTTGGATACCCTGATTAGCATTAGCCTTCATCCATTCGATTGATTTAGTTTGCACATCATCAGCCGTGCAAGGATACTCACGAAGAATATAGCCATTTTCAAACCCATAGTCAGCACCGTTAATTAAAACACTGCGAACATCAGACCACCTATCTGCCGCTATTCCACAGGAAACAACGTTGTCACCAATGGGGGTAAATTTACCTGATTGGACAGTCACACTTCCCCCGCCTCCTGGCGAATGAAAGTTAATCCCAGTGGCGAATAAGTCAATTCCTAGGCTACCCCCCGAGATTAGACGAAGATTATCAGCTCCTGCACGACGCATACCGGTGTTGACATCGTTGATGAAACTGATAGATGGTAAAGCGTCAGTTCCATCAGCAAATTTCGCTTGACTTGCTGCAAGATTTAGGGCACTTGTTCCTTCAATTGTGAAATTCAGTGCTCCAGCACCTGCTCCACCCGCATGATTGTAAGAAAGACTCGCTGGTTCCTCATTATTAGTCCGAGCAAAAATAACTCGGGCTACATCACTATTGCCCGTTCCAAGAATCAAAGACACATTACCAGCATTTTCAAGAAGTAATCCGTTCTGTAATGAGCCAGAAAAAGTTGGCAAACTGGCACTAGACTTTTGAAAATGGGCTATCATTCCAGTAGACAAAGTTCCAGAACCGCCAACCATCAAGCCAGGACCACCAGTTATGAATACGCTATTGGTCCCCGCTGCTCTGAAAGTTATACGATTGGCACTATGAAGATAATTGATACCACCGACGTTTGCTGAAGCAGCATCACCAAAGTTAATTTCAGCCTGGGTCGCGCCCATTAAAGTCAGACCAACATTCGTTGCATTTTCAATAACTAGATCATCAGCAGAAGTTGTAGGGGTTGGTCCCGATGCTTCAGACGTTAGGATATGTAATGTTCCTTGAGGCGCGACTAATCCTGCACCAATAATTAAGGAAGCAAGACCGATAGTTCCACCAAAATCTAATTTCACTACATCAATCTCAAGAGCCTTGATCTCTTCTTTCAAAACATTGTGATGGGCAGCAATCACTGATTGAATAACCAATGCAGTAATCAAATGAGTAGCAGCCGTGGTGCCGTCAGCTCCACGAGTAACGCCAGTGAACGTCAGCGCAGTTTTTCCAGTGTATGACATGGCTTCACCGTCAATGGTGATAAAGCCTACAGAAGGAAAATCCGTAGTGTCATTAACAGGAATAGTGGTTTCCCCGACTCCCAGTGCGGAAGTTAAGTTGGTCTCGGTGTTATTGCTTGCAATGAAGAGGTCGGAATCTGTTGCAACTGCTCCAGGATAAATTGCCATTGGTTACTCTCCTTGAAATTCACTGCTCCCTTTATTTTTTCGAGTTGTCAGCCAAGCTGCTAATCGCACAGTTTGCGATATCACTTTTGAAATTTCCTTTTCCACTGTTTCGTCCACCATCCCCTGAAATTCAAAGAATAGTTTTGTGACTGTCTTACTGAGAACATCGGACATAGTGATGGTCTCGACCAGATCAGTCAGTGTGATATTTTTTGTGATTACGTCATTCGGCGTAATCGTTTCGGCAAACGCTAAAAACGTCAACGAAGTCGTTTGAAAATTATAGGTTCGTTGATTATATTTTAGAGTATTGTATTGATGGAAAAATGTTTGAACCGCCATATCCATTCCTCCAGATTAAGCAAACGTGATTTGCCAAGTAATGACGATGGTGTCGCCAGCTTCCTTGGTAACGATCCCAAATGTCTGTCGAGAAAACATCGTCCCACCCGAGCTTGCTGAGAACATTCCAGCCTCAGTCCAGGCACCAGTATTCACACCAGGGCCGAAGGAAGCCTGATTCTCCAGCACATTGTTGGTGTTGGCAAGGACCCCATTCACACGAGTCGGGAGGGGGGTCTCCAAATCTGTATCCCCCGCCGCAGCACCAGTAGCACCAGTGCCAGTTCCCTGCCATGGCATAAAACCCGAAGCTTGTAAAGTCGTGAGCCAATTCGCCAAGAAATTTTTCCCTACTGTCACAATAGTATTTTTGACAAACCGAACAGTCTTGATAGCACCATTGGGACCGTAGTGAACCAGAAGAAACTGGCCCGACATTTTTAATTCTTGTTTCAGTTCCATTAGATTACTCCTTTATTAAGATAATGGGTCAAACGATGGATTGCTCCCAGTAAACGGCACCGGAGAGTTGATATCCAAACGATTGCGCCAATGTTGAGCCTGTTTCTTTACCCACCTACGTCCTCTACGAATTGATAATTGATAATCTGCTTTTGATTCAGCAGCCAAGGTTCTTT
>SDBV01000903.1_pt1 | contig 43257 bp, 23 predicted proteins | sample 2277081 | NCBI WGS metagenome assembly SDBV01 (sample SAMN10402039, study PRJNA504765) | marine sediment metagenome | isolation source: marine sediment core GS10_PC15, 223 cmbsf | place: Arctic Ocean: Southern Knipovich Ridge | collected 2010
TATATCAATTGAAATGTTGCGTTTTCTGAGCAAATGTCAACCTTTTTTGTGGATTTTATTAAAAAAACAGAGCATAACATGTTGATATTCAGCAAACACCCTAATTTGGCGGTCATAGCTAAAACATTGTAAAATTATGAAAAAAATAATTAGGAAAGGGAAAATAATGCCCAATCTGTTAACAAAAATTGTGAGAGTTATGAAAATTACTACACTATTACTTGTGTTTGGAATTGCGAATGTTATGGCCTCTAACTCATATAGCCAGAAGGCCAGGGTGTCATTAAATATGAAAGATGCCACAATTGAAATGGTATTAGATGAAATTGAGAATCAAAGTGAATTCTATTTCCTTTTAAATCAAAAACTTATTGACATCAACCGGAAAATCCAACTTACGGCGAAAAACCAGAGAATTGAAAAAATTCTGGATAAACTGTTTGTTGGCACCAATGTAAATTATGTCGTTATGGATCGACAGATAGTATTAACGACTTTATCAGTTGAAAGTATCACTAAGAGATTAAATTATTCTACTGGTAGAATTAAAAATAAATCGGGTAAAATTCAAGCTAAATTCATTGTCAATAGAAATTATGAGAGAATAATTAATGGTAACGTGACCAGTGATGATAATCAGGGTTTACCAGGTGTAAACGTAATCGTTAAAGGTACTAGTTATGGCACTGTTACAGACGTTGATGGGAATTACTCATTATCTATTGCCGATGAAGGTGTTATACTTGTTTTCAGTTCCGTAGGTTTTGTGAGTCAAGAAATTATTATTGGCAATCAATCCTCAATAAATATAGTCATGATCACAGATGTAACGTCACTTGAAGAAATTGTGGTGGTAGGATATGGTACCCAGAGAAAGAGTGATTTAACAGGAACCGTAGTATCTATTAATGGAGATATATTGAGAGAAACTTCTGCGGTTAGTGTTGCTGAAGCGATGGTAGGTAAGGCAGCAGGCGTTCAGGTACAAGAAATAAACGGCCGACCCGGTGGAGGTGATATAATGATTAGAGTACGTGGGGCTGGATCTATTACGGCTGGGAATGATCCATTATATGTGATTGATGGTTATCCAATGGAGGAAGCTGGTTTAAACATGCTTAATCCAAATGATATTCTAAGTATTGAAGTATTAAAGGATGCTTCAGCCAGTGCAATTTATGGTTCCAGAGGAGGTAATGGCGTGGTTATTATTACCACAAAAAGAGGGAATGAGTCAAATGGAAGTAAGGTTGAATTTAGCCTAAGTGCCGGACTACAGGAAGTTGCTCATCGGCCTGAAATGATGGACTCATATGAATATGCAGAGTGGTTCATTGATGGGCATAATAATGCCTGGATACAAGCAGATCCTGCGAATAATAAAATTACTGATCCAAATTCTGTCAGGCAAGAAAGTTATTACATCATTCCAGATGAAATGTATACGCCTGATGTACTTCCAAACACCAATTGGGGGGATCTCATTTTCAGAAATGCATTAATCCAGAATTATCAACTTAATGTATCAAATAATAATGAAAAAGGGCATTTTATAATTGGTGGAAGTTACGTAAATCAGGACGGGATTGTAATAGAAACCGGTTTCGAGAAGTTTAACTTACATACAAATGCAGTAACTAAACTTTCGGATAGGATCACTGTGGGATTAGATATTGATGCGACCTTCTCAAATTCAGATTTGATAGAGGAGGGCAAATATGGTCCGGTTGAACTTTCTATAGTAGTTGCTCCCGTATACCCCGCATATAATTCGGATGGATCTTATGGATCGCCCGTGAGCAGTACATGGTTTAAAGGAGATGATCCAAGTCCTTTAGAAGGTGCAAAAGAAATTGATTGGACTGAAAAAAGATATCGCACCTACGGCAAACTCTTTGCCGAATTTGAAATTATTAAAGGACTGAAATATAACATCTCTTTGGGAGGAGTATATAGTGGTCGTCAGGAAGATAGATACAGACCGTCTTATATCGGTAGAGATTCAAACCCTCCTCCAAACACGGCAGATGGCAGTCAGTGGACAACGTCATCTTTAAACTGGTTGGTTGAAAACATGTTTACTTATGATACTCAAATAGGGGAAAAAAATAGGATAACTGCACTGGCCGGTTTTACTTCACAAAAGAACAGAAGAGATGATTCTTACATCTATGCCACTAACTTTCCTAATGATGCAGTACACACCTTAAGCGCCGGTCAGGTTACGGACGGGTATACCAGAATATCTGAGCACGCTCTTGTTTCTTACCTTGCAAGAGTGAATTATAGTTATTCGGATAAATATCTGTTAACGGCTACTGTTCGTGCAGATGGATCTTCCAGATTTGGAGCAAATAATAAATGGGGTACCTTTCCTTCTGCCTCTGTGGGTTGGCGACTATCGGAAGAAGATTTTATGCAGAGCCTGGGATTAATCAATAATGCAAAAATCCGAGGAAGTTATGGATACACCGGAAATTACAATATTCCTAATTATGGATCAATAGGACTTCTGGATAATGGTTATTCGGTATTGGGACCTGGAACCGGTTCTTTGCAAGGCGCTGTTTACCCAAATACAATTCCTAATCCCGATTTAGGATGGGAAAAAACCCAAATGGCTAATATTGGCTTAGATATTGGGCTGTTTGAAAATCGTGTATATTTTGAAATTGATTATTATAATAGTATTACAAATGATTTGTTGTTGAATGTCCCGGTTCCACGAATCACCGGATTTGGTTCACAGCTTCAAAATATTGGAAAAGTCAGAAATAAAGGTTTGGAGTTTATGTTTACCACCAGAAACCTCGTCGGGGAACTAAAATGGACAACGGATTTCAATATTTCCAGGAATATTAATGAAGTACTTGCACTTGGCCCTGATGATAAGCCAATATACGCAAGTGCGCCTAATGCTCGTAATGCTTATATAACTGAGGTAGGAAGTCCTATTTCCAATCTTTTTGGATATATTTTTGATGGCGTTTACTTAACGCAGGCTCAAATTGAAGGTCAGGCTCACCTTGCAACTGATGTGCCGGGAGACCCGATTATCCGGGATGTTAACGGAGATGGTGAAATTACATCCGATGACCGCGCTGTGATAGGTAACAATCAACCTGACTTAATATTTGGAATGAATAATAGATTGAGCTACAAAAATTTTGATCTGAATGTATTGCTTAATGGATCATACGGAGCAGAAGTACTTCGATTGTCATCCAGGTTTACCGATTTCTATCATGGAGACAGAAATGGCAATAAGGAAGCAGTTGATAGGTGGCGTTCACCCGAGCAGCCTGGTGGAGGAGAGTACTTTAGAGCCAACAGATTGTACAAAGGCCGTCAAAAACAACCCTCAACTTACTGGGTTGAAGATGGATCTTTCACGCGTATCAAGAATATCATTCTTGGATATAATTTTAATGAAACGATGCTAAATAAAATGAAATTTAGTTCGGCAAGAATATATTTCTCAATTACCAATGTATATACGTTTACTGACTATTGGGGATTCGATCCTGAAGCAAGTACTACCGGAACAGCCTTGTCAAAAGGAGGAGATTATTCTGCTTATCCTTTGCCCAGAACCTATCTGTTAGGTTTAAATTTCAGTTTTTAGTTGAGATATTTAAAATACAATAACAATGAAAAAGATAACAATAATTCAATTTTTCGTTTTGCTTGTTATGATGGCAGGGTGCTCTGAAGATTTTATTGATCTTGCTCCTCCATCAGATTTAAATGCAAACGATTTTTATAATTCAGCGGCTGATTTTGAACTTGCTGTAAATGCAACATATGAAAATTTGAGATCGGGAGGAATGTATGGTGGTTTGTATCTGCCATGTGAAATGCGGTCTGACAATACATTTGCTACCTGGGTGAGCGGTAGTTCATTTGATTTGACAAGTATCTATGAATTTCAGGTCAATTCAGCTAATACAAATATACACACGTGGTGGAATGATATGTACGAGGGTGTTTTAAGGTGCAATATTGTTTTAGATCGTATCGGAGATGTTGATATGGACGAAACTACCAAAAAGCAGTATGTTGGCGAGGTTAGTTTTATCAGGGCATTAACATATTTCCATTTGGTAAGACTTTACGGAGACGTCCCTTTGGTGACAAACGTAATTACCGTACCTGAATCTTATGAATTCGGGCGTACATCTGTGACAGAAGTCTATGCCTCGATAATCAGTGATTTGCAAGTAGCTGAAAGTAATCTCCCGGCTTCTTATTCAGGTTCAGATATTGGAAGAGCAACTAAGGGCGCTGCTCAGGGCTTATTGGGAAAAGTATATCTGACAAGAAAAGATTTTCCAAACGCTAAATCGTATCTTGAGAAAGTGATTGATAGTGATAATTATCATCTTTTGCCGAACTATAGTTTTCTATGGGATTTACAACACGAAAATAACTTGGAATCGCTCTTTGAAGTACAATACAAAAAGGGAGGAACTGATACCGGAAGTCCTTTTGCGAATAGGTTTGCACCCAGATTTTCAGGCGCAATTGTTGTTCAGGTTGGAGGAACCGGTTCTACCAATGCCCCTACAGATGATATGGCAGCAGCCTACGAGGCGGGAGATCTCAGGAAAGATCTTTCAATGGTTTGGGGTTTTATTGATGAAAACAACGATTCCATTAAATGGAAGTGGATAAATAAGTATTGGGATGTTCCTTTTGTAAGTAATGATTCAGATAATAACTGGCCTGTATTGCGTTATGCTGATATTTTGCTCATGTACGCAGAAGCGCTAAATGAAATAGGATATAGTGCAAGTGGAGATGCCTTTGACTATCTTAATCTGATTCGTTTGCGCGCTGGATTACCTTCAATAACTTCTGATAATATTGATCCGGCCTATCGTGCAGCTGATCAACAAGCTTTTAGATTGGCAATAGAACAAGAGCGGAGAGTAGAACTTGCTTTTGAAAATCATCGTTGGTATGATCTTTTACGTACCGGCAGAGCTCTTGAAGTGATGAGCTCTAAAGGGTATACGGTATCAGATAAAGATTTGCTTTTCCCAATTCCGTTAGAGGTAATTGAATCGAATCCGGAAATGATTAAGCAGAATCCCGGATACTAAAATGAGTCACATAAAGTCAGGGGATTAATCCTCTGGCTTTTTTAAATTATTTAATATGAAAAGCACAAGTAATTGGTATCAATTATTGTTTTTTATTTTGACCATCGGTTTTTTCATACGGTGTGAGAATAAAACAAGTCAACAAAAGCAAAAAGAGAGTAAACCTGATTGGGTTTGGCTATTTGATGGAAGTTCTACGGATAAGTGGCGAAGTTTAAAAACTCAAAGTTTTCCAGATCAGGGATGGCTGGTAAAGGATAAGCAGTTAATTGTTTTGGGTAAAACAGAAAATGCCCCAGGAGGAAAAGATATTATAACGAAAGATCAGTATTCCAGTTTTGAATTGGAACTTGAAATTAAGTTAACCGAAGGGGCAAATAGCGGTATAAAGTATTTTGTTGTAAATACTTTTCCAGGCAGCGAAGGGCAGTATTTGGGATGTGAATATCAACTAATTGATAATGAAAGGCATCCTGATTCTAAAAACGGAGTAAATGGCAATCGCAAAATGGCATCCTTGTATGATTTAATTCCTGCCCCGGGTACAATTGAAGTGAATCCACCCAATCAGTGGAACAAAGTACGCATTGTCGTAAAAGGGAATCAAGTAGAGCATTGGTTAAATGAGAAAAAATTGCTAGAGTTTGATCGGAAAAGTGATCATTTTAGAGAGTTGGTTTCTGTAAGCAAATATAAAAAGCTCAAAGAGTTCGGAGAAGTACCACAAGGACACCTTCTATTGCAAGGGCATAGCGATGAAGTAGCTTTTCGTTCGATAAAAATACGTGCTTTATAATGCCGCTTGATTGAATTTGAAGAATTGAAATGTATGATTTTCATACACATTATTTGTGGTGAAATTGTTTAAAAAATGATGAAACGATGAAAGAAGAACGCAGAATATTTATAAAAAAGATGACACTCGGAGCAACGGGTGCGATAGCAGGGTTCCCAATAATTTCTAAAGGAAATATTATTGGTGCAAATGACCGGGTACGTTTAGCAATTATGGGAGTTAATAGCAGAGGAAATTCACTGGCCCGAAGTCTTGCGAAACAGAAGAATGCAGAAATTGTGTACATCTGTGATGTGGATAAAAATGCTATGGAAAAGGGAATTAACACGGTTAAGGAAGTTACAGGAAAGGCACCTAATGGATTGGTGGATTTCCGTAAAGCGCTTGAAGATAAAACCATTGATGGACTTGTCGTAGCGGCTCCTGATCATTGGCATGCTCCTGCCACAATAATGGGCTGTAAGGCCGGTAAACATGTTTATGTTGAAAAGCCATGCTCTCATAATCCCCGTGAAGGAGAAATAATGATTGAGGTTGCAAAAAAATATAAACGTGTTGTCCAAATGGGAACTCAACGCAGATCCTGGCCGGTCATCCAACAAGCAATGAAGGATCTCCATAACGGAAGAATTGGTAAAGTTTATTTTGCCAAGGCATGGTATGCCAACAAACGCGGCCCGATTGGCGTAGGAAAAGTAGCAGATGTCCCTGCTGACCTGAACTATGAATTATGGCAGGGACCTGCTCCCAGAATGGCGTACAAAGACAACTTGATACACTACAACTGGCATTGGTTTTGGAATTGGGGCACAGGTGAGGCCCTTAACAATGGAACTCATGAATTGGATTTGGTTCGTTGGGGCCTGAATGTAGATTATGCGTCAAAAGTAAGTTCTATCGGAGGTAGGTATCACTACCAGGACGATTGGGAAACACCGGATACACAAGTGATTAATTATGATTTTGGAGGTGAAAAATCCGCCGTATGGGAAGGAAGAAGTTGCAATCCCAGACAAATAGAAGGAAGTGGCAGGGGAGTCGTCTTTTACGGAACAGACGGATCGATGTTCACTGATGGAGGAAATAAATTCCAGATTTTTGATAAAAGCAATAAGCTGATTGATGAAATAAAAGAAGGAGAAGACATTGATCCTTTGGATACAACGAGTCCGTCGGGTAATTTGGATGAGTCCCATCTCCTTAATTTCTTAGATACAATTCGTGGAAAGCAAACGCTAAATGCAGAAATTCAAACCGGGTTCAAAAGTGTGTTGCTTTGTCAGTTGGGTAATATTGCTCAAAGGACAGGAAGTACATTAGAAATCGATCAAAATAATGGTCGTATTTTAGGTAATCCTGATGCGATGAAACTTTGGTCCAGAGATTACGAACCAGGTTGGGAGGTTACGGTATAAAGGAGAAAATGAATTTTCACTTTTTTTGAAAATGCGTAATGTTGAATTTCAAACTGACACGAACCATTAATTTAATGTAGATTTGATTGGGGAAATTTAACAAAGTAGTTGGAAGACCTCTCGAATTCGAGAGGTCTTTTTTACGAGCAGGACCTCAATGTGGAGTGAAAAAATTACTTGACCCGGTTTCCCCTCAGAATAATCTGAAAGCCCGCCTGACGAGGCAGGGGACTCTGAGGAAAATGGAAGGGACTGCGTATCAAAAATGGGGTGAAAGTATTTTTGATTATCAAACATATTTGTCAGCTAACCCTAATTCTACTTTACGAAAGTATGGTTCTTCATAATTATTCTCTACGTCATCCAGAGGGAGGCAACCACCAAAGGATCTTGATCTTATTGAACTGATACTTTCTCATTTAAAACGCTTCGCTTCGCTCTGCGTCACGGAGAGAAAAGTAGGTAGTCTATCTCATTTTTAATAATACCTCCTTATCTTCCTAAAATAGTACTAAACTTCTTAAGATAAGATTTAGCCTATATATGGACTGTGTATTGATGTGTTTTAGCTATAGTAAATCAGGCCATCTGATTCCCAAATCATCAAATAAATTCATATCGGACACCTCTATTCAGCCTAAAATGTGATCAATGTTCAACTGATGAATTATGAGGAGTTAAGTTGATTTGTATTTCCTCTAACTGCATATTACTTTCAGGAAATAATTTAAGGAACTGTAGAGAAATAAGTTGCGCAAATTTTGTTCAATTGTTTTTTTTCTTTATCAAGGCACAAAAGTTGAAACTAGCATCGCTAATTAATGCTTTTGTAACAAAGAGAAAGGGAAAAAGAATGATCAAAATGTGTACGTTATCTCTTTACGGTTCCTAAGGCATTAACGCTGATTAATTTGTACAGCTCGAAATGGCAAAAGAAGTAAATAGCGAAAGCTACAAAAATCAGATTCGGGAATTGGAATCTCAGCTTTCTGAGCTGAAGTTTGAATTGGAAGAGACAAAAGCCTTGTTGGAAGAGGAACAAAGCAAACGGCAGTATTATCAGTTGGTGACCGATTTTACATTTGGCTGGGAAATTTGGCTGGCCCCGGGAGGAAACATAAAATATTGCTCGCCATCCTGCTATGACCTGACTGGTTTTACGGCCAATCAGGTGATTGCATCAAGCGGAATAGCAGATTTGCTGGTTTACGAATCGGATCGTATAAAGTTTAATGACTTTCTTGCAAAATCACTTGAACAATTACTGATGAATCAGTCGCTTGAATTTCGCATTTTAACGCGTCACAAACAGTTTCGCTGGTGTTCTATGAATGTGCGCGCCGTGTACAACAAGGCCGGTCGATACCTTGGAATCAGAGCCTCAGTTCATGATATCACCCGCCTTAAAAAAGCCATGGGTCATATTCATGACCTTTCTACCGGTAAAGAGATAGAGCACCGGGCCAAACTACGGATTAAATCAGAACTCGATTTGAAAGAACGCGAATTGGTTTCATTCTTGCTCCAGCTTTCCCAGAAAAATGAACTAATTGCATTAACAAAGAAGCAACTAAAAACGATATCCTCCGGCAGTTCAAAAAATACACAACAAAAACTTGCAGGCGTACTGGAAATCCTTGAACATGATTCTGAAGCGCCTGTAGACTGGGACATGGTCGCACTACAATTGGAAAAACTTCACCCAGGATTTCTAGGGCGTCTTCAAGTAAAGCATCCAAACCTTACCCCAAAAGAAAAAAAACTGTGCGCGTATTTACGGCTTGACCTATCTAGTAAGGAGATCGCGGGACTGCAAAATGTAACTTCAAAAAGTGTAGAAATAGCAAGAGTAAGGCTGCGAAAAAAAATAAAGCTTCCCCACGAAATTCGCCTCTCCCGATACCTCGAACAGATTTAAGATTAAGCATTAATAAGGTTAGTGACATCATATTCAAAATATATGTTATGTTAATAATATTCATAAAACATTGTTATACAATGTATAATGTGATATGTGTTGTGTTTTGGTATTGGATTGAACTAGTTTTGTTAGGTTTTATGTGATTGGAATAAAAGCTTTTCATGTACATTTGAATACTCAAAACAGATTCTCAATGACTCATACCACAGACGACAATCTTTACAGACAGCTAACGAGCGAAGAGATAGGCCAGTTGGTTCATCAAGGATGTAGCTCTACAGACTGGACTCTTGTAAAAGTTTCATCCGATTTCCTTCCCGACAACATTGAAAATAGCAAATTTTCCAGCCACATCCGCCTGAATAGTTTTAATCAATCCGTTAAGCTAGTTGGAGGAATTACCTTCAATACGGGAATTTACAATGCATGGCTGCACAATTGTGAAGTTGGGAAAAATGCCCTGATACATAATGTCAGAAGCTACATCGCTAATTATAAAATTGGGGAAGGGGTTGTGATCCATAATGTCACGACACTGGCCGTGGATGGCGAGACTACCTTTGGGAACGGTGTGAGGGTAGAAGCCATCAACGAAGGAGGTGGCCGTGTAATTCCAATATACGATTATTTGTCAACCCATGTCGCGTATATGATGGCCCTTTACCGCCACCATCCGAAACTGGTTTCTGCATTAATTAAAATGGCTGATAGCTATGCCGGTTTAGTGAAAAGCAATACTGGAACAATCGGAGCCTATTCAAAAATACTTAATTGCAATACTCTCTTGAATGTAAAAATGGGACCTGCCACGATAATCGATGGGGCAAAAAAGCTAAAAAACGGAAGTATAAACAGCAATTTCGAAGATCCGGTTTTAATTGGTGAAGGTGTGATTATGGAAGATTTTATCGTTTGTTCCGGCACCAAAATTACAGATGCTACCCTGGTTTCGAAATGTTTTGTGGGGCAGGGATGTATCCTTGATAAACACTACTCTGCCGTGAATTCCTTATTCTTTGCCAATTGCCAGGGATTCCATGGAGAAGCATGCGCCATTTTTGCGGGGCCTTATACCGTTACGCATCACAAATCAACACTGCTGATTGCGGGTATGTATTCGTTTTTAAATGCCGGAAGCGGTTCGAATCAAAGTAATCACTTATATAAACTCGGGCCAATTCATCAGGGAATTCTGGAGCGTGGAGCCAAAACCACAAGCGATTCTTATATACTATGGCCATCGAGGGTAGGAGCATTTTCGTTGGTTATGGGACGCCACTATAAGCATAGCGATACAACGGATTTTCCGTTTTCATATATCATTGAAAGTAAAGATGAGAGTATATTAGTCCCGGGCATCAACCTGAAAAGTATTGGTACGATACGCGACTCGAAAAAATGGCCCAAACGAGATAATCGGAAAGATTCGAATTTGCTCGATTTAATCAATTTCAATTTACTGAGCCCTTATACCATTCAGAAGATGATCAATGGAAGGGACAAGCTACTGGCTATTCGAAAATCATCAGGCGAATTTGCCAATGTGTATAGTTACGAGAAAATGAAAATTGAGAAAAAAGCGCTCGACCGTGGAATTTTACTATACGAGTTGGCCATTTGGAAATTTTTAGGAAACTCATTGATTACCCGTCTTCAGGGGAAAAATTATGAAGATAACAAGGAAATTACAGTTGCCTTAAAGAAGGATACCTCAATAGGTATAGGAAAATGGGTGGATCTTTCCGGATTGATTTGCCCATATGAGGCGCTTAGCAAATTACTGAAATCCATCGAAACAGGTGAAACCGGTTCACTTGAAGAAGTAAATTCAGCGCTGATTGCCCTGCATAAAAATTATTACAATTACGAGTGGACCTGGGTACTGGATGCTCTGGAACAATTCTATGGAAAAAGAACTGATGAATTTACTGCCGAAGATGTGATTGCAATTGTAGAAAAGTGGCGCGAGAGTGTGTTAGAGATTGATCGGTATTTGTACGAAGATGCAAAAAAAGAATTTTCATTAACCAAAATGACCGGCTTTGGTGTAGATGGACAAAACGGCGCCCGGGAACTTGATTTTGCCCAGGTGCGGGGAGAATTCGAAGAAAATGAAACCGTTAAGGCCATAAAAGTTCATATGAAAGCCAAGGAAGAACTTGGTGGCGAGATCATCGAACGAATGAAGAAAACAATGGAGGTTAGAAGCTAGAGAAAAGAAGATAGAAGTTATTAACCCGATGGCTTTTAAATGTGATGATTTTATTCGATCTCAGGATCAAATTCCCCTCCTTGGAGGGGTTAGGGGTGGGTTCTTGGTGGATCAGAATTATCTAAATTCACAATCAATACCCATTGGTTAATGGAAGCTAGAAGGTACAAGTTAGCATTTCGCTTTCTGCTTTTAGCTAAAAAGCAGACTTAATCAAAATACAATTATCATAAATTAAAAACCATCAACCAATGTGCGGAATAGTGGGATATATTGGAGAAAAGGAAGCATTTCCAATTTTGATAAATGGGATGAAACGACTCGAATACCGCGGGTACGATTCAACTGGTGTGGCCCTGTTAAATGGTCAGATTGATGTGTATAAAAGAAAAGGGAGGGTAAAGGAGCTGGAGGAATTTGTTCATTCCTTAAATACCAAAGGAACTATCGGGATTGGGCATACGCGCTGGGCTACGCACGGTGAACCGAGTGATGAAAATGCACATCCTCACAGTTCGATGAATGGAACGTTTTCGGTGGTTCATAATGGAATTATTGAAAATTATTCGACCTTGAAAGACGATTTGCTAAATCAAGGATTTTTATTTAAAAGTGAAACGGATACAGAAATTCTGGCCAATTTAATCGAGTTTTTTTACCACCAGGGTAGTGAAATATCAGCCGAGACTGCTGTTCATCTGGCGCTATCAAAAGTTGTTGGAGCTTATGGAATTGCGGTTTTATGTAATGATGAGAAAGATAAAATTATCGTAGCACGAAAAGGCAGTCCGCTGGCGATAGGTCTCGGAAATGGGGAGTATTATATCGCCAGCGATGCTTCGCCTATCGCTGAATTTACCAGCCATGTGATTTATCTGAACGATGAAGATGTGGCAGTAATTCAGAAAAATAATTTGACATTGAAAAATATAAAAAACAATCCTGTCTCCTTAACTGTGAACAATTTGGATATGGAAATCGGGAAACTCGATAAGGGGGATTTCGAACACTTCATGTTAAAAGAGATTTTTGAGCAACCACATACCGTGGAGGAAACATTTAGAGGGAGACTGAAATCTGATCATTCGGAGATTGTTTTGGGAGGATTGTTGCATGTTTTTCCTAAAATAGTAGAGGCTCAACGAATCGTTATTATTGGCTGCGGCACATCCTGGCATGCAGCGTTGATTGGCGAATATCTGTTGGAGGAATATGCACAGGTTTCTGTTGAGGTAGAATATGCTTCGGAATTCAGGTACCGTAAGCCGGTACTCAATGAAAACGATGTGGTATTGGTGATTAGTCAGAGCGGTGAAACAGCCGACACACTGGCGGCGCTACAGCTAGCAAAAGAAAAGGGAGCCTTGGTTCTGGGAATTTGCAACGTCGTTGGCTCAACCCTATCACGCGAAACTGATGCCGGTGTGTACACCCACGCCGGAGTGGAAATTGGAGTAGCCTCCACAAAAGCATTCACTGCTCAGGTAACAGTACTCACCATGTTTGCCTTGAAATTGGCCAAAGCGAAAGGAACAATCTCGATTGCCGAGTATCAGGAATTGGTAAAAGAATTAGCTGAAATCCCGGATAAAGAACGGTTGATTTTACAGAATAACGAGGCGATAAAACAAGTTGCCAAAAAGTATAAAGATGCGATCAATGCCTTGTATTTGGGGCGGGGGTATTTGTTCCCGGTGGCTTTGGAAGGCGCCTTGAAGCTCAAGGAGATTTCGTATGTGCATGCCGAAGGGTATGCCGCCGGTGAAATGAAGCACGGCCCGATTGCCCTGGTTGATGATAATTTACCCGTTGTGGTGGTTGCTCCACACGATGCGTACTATCAGAAAATAGTGAGCAACATTCAGGAAGTAAAAGCCAGAAAGGGAAAAGTAATCGCGGTGGTAAGCGCCGGAGATAAGGCTTTAAAAGCTTTGGCCAACGATGTGATTGAAATCCCCAAATCACATCCTGCCCTTGCGCCACTCCTTGCGGTGTTACCTTTGCAGTTGCTGGCCTACCATAGTGCTGTATTGCGCGGCTGTAACGTTGATCAACCCAGAAACCTTGCAAAGTCGGTCACGGTGGAGTAATTAATTTGAAGGAATACGAGCTACAACTGATTATATTTCAGTGGTTTATGAAATATAATCAAAAAAATATCTATACCTGACCATTTGGAACTAAAAAAGATTGATCTATTAATTCTTTCTCACACATAAAATTTGGAATTATAATAAAAAAAATTAACATTGCGTACGACATAAGTTTGCACAGAACACAAAACCTATATTTTTCGCACCTTGGTACTATGCTAGATAACGAGTTCCATGAAAGTATATCAGAGGCAAATCCTAAACCAAAAAAGGAAGAGACTCATATTATTGCACTGAGTAGTTTACTCTCCCAAAATGAAGAAAAGGAAATTAACCGAAAGTTGTGGATCTGCTTAAAATTGGGTAGTGAAGACGCCTTTAAAGAGCTATTTCTAAAATTCAATCATCTGTTATCAAATTACGGTTTTTCAATACTAAATGAACCTTCGGTTGTTGAAGACTGTATTCATGATTTATTTCTTTATATCTGGACAAATAGAGATACCCTGTCAGATGTTGAATCGATAAAGTATTATTTAATTGTTTGTTTCAGGAGGAGAATTTTCAAGTATTTAAATGAAAGGAAAAAAAGTCAAAAACTCCTTGATGGGATTAAATATGAATATCCAAAAAATGAAGATTTCTTTGAGAATAAGTATGTAAATAATGTAAATGCTTTAGAAAGGGAAAATGGTATTCTTACAGCTGTAGATTTGCTCCCCCAAAGGCAAAAAGAAGTTCTGAACCTTAGGTATATCGAGGGGATGTCATATAATGAAATCACATTAAAGATGGGCATCTCGAATGTAAGCGCCAGAAAACTTGCGTCTAAGGCAATTAAAAACCTCCGCAAAAAACTTTTATAATTTTTTTTCACCCATGTAGGCTACAAGCCCACCCCATTCCACTCTTTATTACAGGAAAGAAGTAATAAATGGAATCAGTACAGGAGAAAATCAATAAATTATTATTGGATCCCAGTTTCAGAAATTGGGCTCTCAACTTAAATGCAAAGGATTATGAGCAATGGGAAAATATATTGCAGAATAATATTGCATTAAGGAAATTGGCTTATGAAGCCAAGGCAATCGTTATTCAAATTGAATTGTCTGATGTAAATAAAAAGGCAGAAGATCATCAATCGTTTGAGCGGATGCAATTGAAGCTAAAAAATACAATGAGTCCGGCTTCATTTAATGAGCATACCACCGATAATAAATCCAACAACTCAGGATTAACTTACTTTATTAATGTCGCGGCAATGCTGAGTTTTATCATTGCCTTTTCGGCGTTATTTTATTTCATTACCTACAAAAAAGCAGATGAGCCGCTTCAAGCTGTCATTGAAGTATTGAAAAAACAGACACAAAGCGGACAACAGCTTACCGTGAGGCTTCCCGATGGATCAAAAGTTAAATTGAATTCCAACAGCAGCATATCTTATCCTAAAAATTTCTTTAAAAACCGTTGGATAAAATTGGAGGGAGAAGCCTTTTTCACTGTCGTGAGAGATGAATCATATCCTTTTACTGTAAAAACCAATAACTTTCAGACCGAAGTATTGGGAACTTCATTTAATATAAATGCCTATAGTTGGTCAGATAATAAAGTGTCAGTTTCGGAAGGGAAAGTAAAGGTTAGTGCATTTTCTTCGCCCCCTGACCAAGCTTACAAATTTTTGAAAAAGGAAGAAGCTGTCGAGATTATAAACAGTGAATTCAGGGATGCTGATTATAATTTGGATGAAATACTTTGGAAGGATGGTTATCTTGTGTTCAACCACGAAAATATCCACACGATATCGGCGAAGATTCAACGATGGTTTGATGTGACCGTTATTGTGAAAAATAAATCTAAGATCGAAAGCAATTTTTCAGGTAAATATGCAAATGAAAGTTTGGAGAAAATCCTTATCGGAATGGGATATGCGATGAACTTTTCTTTTGAAATGAATGAAAATCAAATTTTAATTACAGGCAAAAACAACTAATTATGAAAAAGATGAACTCTTCTTAAGCAAAACAGCCAATCTTAATTAAGATTGGCTGAATTAAATCCTTCTACTGGAAATAGAAGGATTAAACTAAAATTATTTATTAAAATCATGTAAAATTATGAAAAGTAAATTACTAGAACAAATTTTGTATATGACAAAGTTAGTCTTATATGGGACAGTCATACAATGTGTTATGTTTTCCTTTCTCATAGCCTCAGACATTAAGGCTCAAAGGAAAAGTATCGACGAGATTTATTTAGACATCGAGCTAAAAAATAGTAGCATTAAACATGCGCTAAATGTAATAGAAAAAGAAACAGGATTGTTTTTTGCCTATTCAGATGCATCGATTGATAGGACGGTCAAAATTAACTATACTTCTGACGAGGCTTCTTTGAGGGATGTGTTGAACTATCTTTCAAAAACCTCGGACCTTCAGTTTAAAAGGGTCAATGAAACTATCAATGTTTCTCGAAGAAGTGTTGGTAAAGAAGCTGTTTCTGAAATTATTACTGCTCAAAGTCAGGGTCCGGTAGTAAGCGGAAAAGTAACTTCAGCTGAAGATCTGACAGGCCTTCCCGGTGTCAATGTTATCGTAAAAGGAACAGCCCTGGGCACAGTTACTGACGTAGAAGGGAATTATAACCTTGAAGTACCGGATGAAAATGCAGTGCTGGTATATAGTTCTGTGGGATTTATAACGCATGAGATAACTGTTGGAAGTCAATCCGTGATCGACATTGTTCTTAATCCTGATCTTACTTCTTTAGATGAGATCGTGGTAATTGGTTATGGCACGGCCAGAAAATCCGATTTGACCGGTGCAGTTACCCGTGTTACGGAAGAACGACTTATGGACAGACCTGCATTTAACGTAGCGCAGGCAATCGGTGGTAAAATTGCCGGGGTAAAAGTGATTGAGAGATCCGGAGCGCCAGGTAGTGAACCAATGATTCGAGTAAGAGGTACAAACTCAATTAACTCAAACAATGATCCGTTATTTGTGGTAGATGGTATTGTTGGTGTAGGCAACGTACTACGTATGTTGAATCCCAACGAAATTGAAACTATGGACGTTTTGAAAGATGCATCGGCAACAGCTATTTATGGAGCACGTGGATCAAATGGTGTTATTCTTATAACAACCAAACGTGGAACTGTGGGCAAAATGCAAGTGGAGTATAATGGATATGTGACGCGGAACACGATGAACAGAAATTTTTATGTTCTTGATGCCGAGCAAATGATGTATGTGACTACTCAAGCATGGATGAACGTTAAAAAGTACGCCTCATCTCCAAACTGGCCTGCTCAGTTTGATTATTCAATTGATCCTTCCGCTGCCGGTAATAGTTATGCGCAAATGCCACATCTTTTCGAACAAGGTAGTTTTTCGATTCCTTTAGTGGGAGACGACGGTCAAATGTATAGACCTAGATTCGATACCAATTGGGAATCTGAAATCTTTAGGCCATCTACTTCAACTAACCACCAATTAAATATTCGTGGAGGTACTGAAAAGGCTAAATTTGGTATGTTCATGGGTTATGGACTTGAACAAGGATTGTTGTTGGATTCAAAAATTGATCGTTTCTCATTTAGGATAAATGGTGATTTGACAGTGAATAGATGGCTGAAAATAAGTACAAACATTGCCGCAAACAGAAATAAGGAATTAGTAAATGACGTTTCTTATTTTAGTGGTGGTATAGCACGTGCAGCTGTTGAAGCATATTCTATTTTACCAATTAAGTATCCTGATGATGAGGGTATTTATGGAAATTATGCAGGTGCTTGGTCTTCGAATGCGGATTTTCCTGCAGGAGAGACTCCTCATAATCCAGTTCATATCACAAACGACACAGAGCGGATTAGAAACAGAATGCAATTAACGGGTGATATTACCTTCGATTTTCAAATCACCAAAGATCTGACCTTTAAAACGAATCTTGCTTTTGATTCAAATAACAGAAAAATCAATGAGTATTCGGGTAGATTAATAGATAGGAGAAGTACAGCCTACGTCGATGTTGATGCTTCATTCTACTGGCAAAATGAAAATTATTTCAATTATAATAAAGTATGGGGAGCCCATTCGTTGACCGCCATGGTTGGTTTGTCCTGGCAAGAACGCACATGGGAAAATGTAGATTCGAGAAACCGTTATTTCTTTGATGATTTCTATGAATGGCACAATCTTGGCGTTGGCACGGATGCAAGACCTCGAGTGCGTAGCGGAGACGGAGCATCTTCACTTAACTCCTATTTTGCACGTGCAAACTATATCTACAACGATAAATACTTATTTACACTTACTGGCCGTTATGACGGTTCTTCTAAATTCGGAACAAACTCGAAATATGGTTTCTTCCCATCTGGATCCTTTGCATGGAGAATTAGCGAAGAAGATTTTATAAACAATCAGGGAGTACTGTCTGACCTGAAAGTTCGTATAAGTGCAGGCCAAACAGGTAATCAGGAGATTGGTAGCTATGTTACCCAAACATTTGTTGGTTCATCTAACGTTGCTTTAGGTGATGCAGTTTATCCGGGACTTTATCCAGCTTCAATGGGTAATGATGATTTAAAATGGGAAACTACCACTCAGTACAATGCTGGTCTTGATTTTGGATTATGGAACAACCGAATAAGTGGTTCTATAGAATATTATAACAAGCTAACTGAGGATATGCTTCTTGATGTACCATTGCCACTATCTACTACAACAGGAAGTGTGAGAGCGAATTATGGTACAATAGAAAATAAAGGATGGGAAGTTACCATTAATACGCACAATATTAAAGGTAATGACTTCAACTGGTATAGTGATTTTATATTCGCTGCAAATCAAAACGAAATTGTTAAGCTAGGTCCTACAGGAGCTGACATTCTCCGTAACTATTGGGTAGGTGGAGCAAATACAATTTTGCGAGAAGGTGAATCGGTAGCTTCATTCTTTGGACTTAATCGTTTAGGCACTTATGGTACAGACGAAGCTTCATTGGCGGCAAGATATGGTTTTGTTCCTGGTGATGTAAAATATGAAGATGTAAATGGGGATGGTATTATAAGTTTTGTTGCTGATGGCGGTGTTGTTGGAAGTGCATTTCCGATTTGGGATTTTAACTTCAATAACACTCTATACTATAAAAACTTTGACTTTAATATGGATATCCGATTTTCCTATGGCGCTAAAAAGGAGAATAGAACAAATCACTCTTCGGAGGACCGACAAGCAATGGCTAATGGTAAAAACTCCATTCTCGATGCATGGCGTCCGGATCATCAGGATACTGAAATTGGTCAGGTTCGTCCCGGAAACGGTGGAGCATATTACCAAACATATCCTGATACACATTGGATAGAAGATTGTTCATTCATAAGAGGTGAAGGTGCTACACTAGGTTACACATTTTCACAAGGAGCTCTGGATAAAGTTGGCTTAGCCAAGCTAAGACTTTACGCATCGGCTAAGAATTTCTTCGTAATCACCGACTATACAGGTTACGATCCAGAAGGTAGTGACCAGGGTAATATGGACAGCATAACTCCTGGTATGGATTTCTTTATGTATCCACGTCCTACTACATATACGCTTGGGCTTAATCTCATTTTCTAAATTTAAAATATATAAGAAATGAAAAAGATATTTATAATATTTCTCGGACTTGGTCTGGTACTTGGTTCGTGCGAGGATTTTCTAGAGGAGGTACCCACAGGGTCTCTAACTGATGATTCACAAATCACTAGTGTATCCGGTGGTGATGCACTTGCCGTAGGTGGTTACAGAGCTCTTGCCAGTTGGACTAACGGTGCTGTTTGGTGGGGTGGTAACCTTGTAAATGCCTTAGAATATGCTACTGGAAAAGCTTACTCTCAATATCAGGGAGCTGAGCTTTGGAAGTTTGAACAAAACAGTGAAAGTGGTGATAGCGAGTATTTTATTCACCCATGGAATAATTGGTACCAAGGGATAAGAGATTGCAATCTTGCACTTAAAATGCTTCCGGGAGTAACTGAATTGAGCGAGGATCAGTTATCTCAATATTTAGGAGAAGTTCGTACTTTACGTGCATTTTACTATTTCAGCCTTGTTCGTCATTATGGCGATGTCGTGTATAATGTAGAGATTGTTACGGATGTGGCTGATGCAACAAGAGAGCGCTCAAGTTTAGTTAAAATTTATGATGAGATTATCGTTCCTGATCTTGAATTTGCTGTGAATCAAAGTGCTCTTGTCGATGGGCAATCATCAGACGGAAGAGTAACAAAACATAGTGCAAGGGCTATTTTGGCCGACGTATATCTTACGATGTCTGGATATCCATACCAGGAGGCAGTTACCGATCCTACAAAAGCCTGGTGTGAAGAAGGTCTTTGGTCAATGACCGGATACCCTGTAAATAGTTCGAGTGCAACATCTCTTCTGCAGAAATCGAAGCAACAGCTTGATTATTTATATGGAAAATATTCTTTAAGACCATATAGCGACCTTAGAGAGCCAGAGATGGATAATCAAGGTGAGGCAATATTCTCCGTTCAATATGTAGCAGGCTTACGAGATAATGGGCTTATTTCTACTACTTTACCTTTAGCAAGTCAAATTTCTATGTATGGTGATGAAAACGGTACAGGTATTCCAAGTGTAGCCTATTATGAATCATATAATCCAGCTGATAAACGTATTGTAGATAGAGAGGGTTATTTCTTTGAATCGGATACCAAGTCCTTAAAATATGATCAAAATGAAAGCCCTGCTGCCAAATTCGCTGTAAAGTTTTTGTATAAGTATTATGATTATAAAGCTATAAAGGAAGATGGTTTCTCAGGTCTGAATTTCAGCTTATACAGATACTCAGATATTCTACTGATGCTTACGGAAGTAAACTGGGCGTTGGGTGTATCAGGAAATGATGAAGTAAAAGGAATTAATCTGATTAGAGTAAGGGCTGGATTGCCAACATTTTCGGCAGGAAGTCTTACTTTAAAGGATATAATGAGCGAACGAGCGTACGAATTGATATGGGAAAATAAAATGCTTTTCGATATGAGACGCACACGCACAGCCCTTATTGATGGATCTGGTGAGTTTTTAGGGATTGAGGATTTTGTAGGTCATCAGCCAACATCATTTAACTTCGAGTTTAGCGCAAAGCATCTTTTAGCGCCTGTTTCATCAACTGAGATTGATAACAACAGACTATGTAGTCAGAATTACGGTTGGTCACCTCAACAGAAGCAACAAGGTGAGTGATCAATTAAATGATTTTATTAATCTGAAAAACATGAAGAAAATGAAAAATATCATATCAATATTATGTTTACTGTTCATTATAGTAAGTTGTAATGAACAAGCATACTACGAACTGCCTCTGGATGCGAACGGAAATGTTCTCTTAACAGGTGTTTCAAGTACTGAGAGTACAGGTATTAGCACACTGGATGATGACTTCACTGTAACGGCAATTTTTGCTACAGCAAAATCTGGCGATGCCATGATGGTAGAATTGTTACAATTGCAGGTGCCTCCGGGTGGCGGAACTACAAAGCAGATGCTTCCAATGGCCGGAACACAAAAAGACGTGACTGTAGGAGCTGATTTAAAAGCAACCGTTACATATAGTAGAGCTGATGCAAATTTAAATGGCCCTGGTGAAAACGTAAGAGTTATCTATAATGGCGCTATGGATTATGCAAATGCATCAATTCAAATGGTTCCTGCAACAACTAGTACCAAGCCTATGGTGGGTGATACTGAGATTGATGTTGCGCGGACGTCAGAAACTGCCTATTTCAACGTTACTGTTGAGCCTAAAGCTGGTGCATATACCGGAGGTTTGGAGGCTAAACGAAAGAATGGCGCTAATGGTGCATGGGAAGATGTTCCTGGCTCTCCATTTACAGGCGATATGCCATACCTTGTTCCAATATCCGGCGATGATTTTGCTGTTGGACTGGACACAATGGATTATAAATTTACTGCTAAATCTGGAAGTTATACAGATGAAATTATGACAACTATTGTTGTACGTGATCCTTATTTCTTCTTGAAAAAGGGAGCTACCGTGAATCTGGGTAGTAGTTCTGCAGGCAGAAATCTTCTTATTAATGCTGAGGTAGCTGAAGATGATCCAATGGCAATGGTTTCTATTGAAGGATCCCTTTTACTTAAAGGTGGTTCCGCATACCTTGCAGCTGGTAATACCATTGAATTTGTAACTTCTACGGAGGAAATGTTTGAAAAGAACAATTCAACAGAGGCCATTGCTGCTTTTAATGATGGAACTCCAACGACCTCTGCAGATCCAATTGATGGAGAAGGTTATTACATCTATAAAGCTGTCACCGGAGCTGGAGTGGAAGATACTTTTTACGGTATGATTAAAATGCTCGCAGCTGTTCCAAATACTTCTGTTTCTTTTCAATACAGAATTGGAGACCAATATGCGCATCTTGCTTTAATAGAATAGTATTTTTTTAAAGAGCGCTGCTATAATAGCAGCGCTCTTTATTTTAAGTTAAAAAATAATACTTGATTTTATGAATATTATTCATGAGCATTTACTTGGTGTATTATTTAGGGACTCACCCAAATCTCTCATGCTTTTCCGAATTGTCCCTTCTTATTGACTGATCTAATCCACCCAAATTCTAAATCATGAAAAATTTAAGCTTCACATTACTGTTTATTGTGTTTCTACTTCATTATGGTAACATACAATCAAAAGGTCAGAATGCAAATTTGCCAAAAGTAACTTTTTTAAATGCCCCTATACTCCTAACAGAAAGTGGTAAATCTTACCAACAGGTAGTCGCAAGTTATCGTTCCGATAAAACCGGAAAAATTATTTTTTCTTCAGGGAACAAAGAATTATTAAAAGCCAAACTCAGAAAAGGGAACAATAGATTCTTGCTTCAATTTAATGCCGTTACAAAACCAAAAAAAATTAATATATCTGCAAAGATCGATGATAATCCGGCAGAGAAATACCCTGTAACTCTTGTTCCCCCCAAAAAATGGCAAATTTATTTTGTTCAGCATTCACATACCGATATTGGTTATACACGTCCACAGTCAGAAATCCTGGCTGAACATATGCGATACATAGATTTTGCATTGGATTACTGCGATCAGACAGATGACATGCCTGATGATGCTAAATTTAGATGGACTTGTGAATCGGCATGGGTAACCAGGGAGTATCTCCGTTCCCGACCGACAGAACAGATAGAGAGATTTAAAAAGAGAATTGCCGAAGGTCGAATTGAAGTAACAGGGATGTTCGCTAATATGGCTGAGATAGCAGATGAAAATATTATGTACGATTTTCTACAGCCATTAAAAGAATTTAAAAGTATCGGTATTCCGGTAAAAATGGCAATGCAAAATGACGTGAATGGAATAGCTTGGTGTATGCCGGATTATTTCAAGAATACCGGAGTGAAATACCTTATTATGGGTATCAATAAAACCAGATCTATTCTTCCCTTCGACAAGCCAACATGCTTCTGGTGGGAATCACCATCAGGAGAACGGATGCTTGCTTTTCGTGCCGACCATTATATGACCGGTAATAATTTTGGTATTGAAAGTGAGGCGATCAAACCAGAGAATTTGTTATGGCATCTTGCCGATCTTGACAATAGGGGCTATCCATTTGATCGAATAGGCATTCAATATTCCGGATATCGTACCGATAATGCCCCGCCATCAACTGCTGCTTGTGAGCTTGTAAAACAATGGAATGCCAAATATGAATATCCAAAATTGAGAATTGCTGTTAGTAGCGAGTTTTTAGAATATGTGGAGGAAAACTATTCGGATAATCTGCCTGTTCACCGAAATGCATGGCTTGATTGGTGGACAGATGGTTATGGTTCTACTTCCCGGGAAACAGCTGAGGTACGGAAAACCCAAAACTTAAAGCAAGTGGACGAAGGAGTTTTTGCTATGATTACCATGTTAGGAGGGGAATTAAGTAAAGACCTGGAACAAAAGATGGCGCACATCAGTGAAAATGCGATATTTTTTGATGAACATACCTGTGGAGCTGCAGAAAGTATTTCCAAGCCTTTTTCCATTAATTCGACCAGGCAATGGCTTCAAAAAGGTGCTTATGCCTGGGAGGCTTTGAAAAAGGCAACCCTTCTCCATGAAGATGCTATGGGAAGAATACAAGAATATTTCAAAAAAACTTCTTTCCCATTAATTTACGTTATCAACTCCATGGGATGGGATCGATCGGAATCAGTTCAATTATTTATTGATTATGAGATTCTTCCTTTGGGCAAAGAATTCAAAATTATTGATTTGGCAAGTGGGGAAGAAGTTCCAATTCAATATTCACATGGCAGACGAGAAGGAGCCTATTGGGATATGGAAGTGAGCGATGTTCCCTCTTTGGGTTTTAAAGCTTTAAAAATTGAAATTACCGATCACGAGAAATCAGGTGAGAACATCAATTTAAATGATAATTTAGAGGTACTTGAAAACCAATATTTCAGAATTGTTGTTGATCAGGAAACAGGTGGAATAAAGGAATTTTATGACAAAGATCTTCAGGAAGATTTATATGATGCTCAGAATCCCTATTTTATTGGCCAACCTGTAAGAGAAACGCTTCCCAAAAGAAATGAGATGGTGCCTGCTCATTCTACTGTATTCAATGTAAACGTGGAGAAAGGTGTAAAAGGTAAGGTATGGAACAGTATCAAGGTTATAGCAGACTTAGAAGGATTCACCAAAGGAGAAGCGGGATTACCAAAAGGAATACAATGGGAAATTCGTCTGTATCATAATACAAAAAAGGTGGAGTTTACCTATGAAGCAAGTAAAGAAATTCTTACCGATCCTGAAGCACTATATGTTGTGTTCCCATTCCAATTACCCAACTCTCAGATTGTATTTGAAACCATCGGAGGAAGTTTGACCCAAGGTGAGCAATTGCCGGGATCATCTTCTGATTGGAATACTGCTCAAAATTATGTTTCTGTAAGAGGAGCTAAAGGACAAATAGTTGTAGTCAGCAATGAAGTTCCATTATGGCACTTTAGTGATTTTAACATGGGTAAATTCGAACGATATCCACAAGCTGGCAAACCGTGGTTGTATTCATGGGTCATGAATAATTATTGGTTTACCAACTTTCGTGCTTTCCAGGAAGGAACCTTAAGTTGGACCTATCAAATTACAACGACAAAGGATACCTCGAATACTGCTGCGACAAAGTTTGCATGGGGCGTAAGAAATCCGTTTCCAACCCGAACCTTCCCGGAGGGGAAGGATGAATTTTCGCAAGCTACAGCTAAAACGATGGAGTTATCGGGGGATGACAATGCAATGTTGATCAATATCCGGCCAGCCTTTACAGATAAAGGGAATGTTCTGCTTCATTTTCGTGAAGTTGATGGTGTCCCGGCTACCATACAGCTGTCCTCGAAAGTGGCTAACCGGCCTATAAAAAATTTAAAACAGGTAAATATTATTGGTGAAGAAATTGGTGGGTTAAGTAAAACCATCTCATTTAAACCAAACGAGGTAAAATTTATAGAAGTCCAGTTTTAATTTGTAAAAAAAAAGGACCAATTCATTCTTGTATGATGAGTTGGTTGCATTCCAAGCAATATCGTGCAAAAGTATTGATAACTATTCCCTGAATTTTTCAGGACAAAAAAATATATATGAGTAAACTGAAAAATTGGCCATTAATTGTGTTTGTAATAATTACTGCCTGCAATAAAACTGATGTTACGCAGTATGTTGATCCAAACATAGGTAGTGTTTCTACTTTATTAACCACTAAAAATCCAACCGTTCATCGGCCAAATAGTATGATTCGGGTATTCCCGGTTACTGAGCCCGGACTCAATGACCGCTATTTATCCGATAAGATTTTTGGGTTTGCGCTGAATATGCCGGCTTATCGAATGGGAAATGTTTCTGAGTTAATGCCGGTCCATGGCAAATTGCATCCGGACAGAAGAAAAAATGCGGCGCTTTACGATCATGATTTGGAAGAGGTGCATCCCTGGTACCATAAAGTAGTGTTGGAAGATCCTGAGATTGTTGCCGAATGGACAACTACAGAAAAAGCAGTTTTATACCGGTTTAAATTTCTGCTGGAAGATTCTAATCATATTGTTTTCCGAACAAAGGGAAATGCTCATGTAGAAATTGACGCCAATTCGATTTGTGGCTGGGAAGAATTTGAAGGAACAAGGCAATATTTTTATGCTACTATAAACCTGCCTTTTGGCCAGATTGGTGTGATGGAAGGGGAGGATATGCATTCAGGGAAAACTAACCTTTCTGGAAGGGGAGTTGCTGCTTATGGAAGTTTTACTTCTATAAGTGAGCCTGTTGAATTGAGAGTTGGTATTTCTTATATTAGTGAGGAGCAAGCAAGAGATAACCTGCTTAGCGAAACCGGGGACAAATTATTCGAAGATATTAAGCTGGAAAGTTATCAATTATGGAAAGCTGCTTTGGGACAGATTCGAGTAAAGGGAGGAACCGAGAGGCAGAAGCGAATCTTTTACACCAGCTTGTACAGAACAAAAGAACGTATGGTAAATATCTCGGAGAATGGCAGTTATTTCAGTGGGTATGATCGTAAGATTCACCAAAATGATGCGCGTCCATTTTATGTTGATGACTGGCTTTGGGATACATTCAGAAGTCTTCATCCTCTTGGGATGATCCTTGATCCGCAAATGGAGTCTGATATGCTTCAGTCTTATGTAAGAATGTATGAGCAAGATGGTTGGATGCCCGGATTTCCACAGTTTTACGGAGACTTTCCGGCAATGATAGGATTTCATTCCGCCGCGTTGGTTTGGGATACCTACCAAAAAGGAGTTCGCAATTTTGATGTAGAAAAAGCCTACGAAGGACTCAGGAAAAATGCCATGCATGGCACCATGCTGCCGTGGCGTGTAGGGCCAATGTGTTCATTAGATTCATTTTATTTGGAAAAAGGATGGTATCCGGCAATAGAAGAAAATGAGATTGAACCTGTTTCGGTAGTCAATGGATTTGAAAAGCGACAGGCTGTTGCCCTTACTCTTGAACACAGTTACGATGATTGGTGCCTGGCTCAATTGGCAAAGGCGTTGAACAAAAAGGAAGATCATCAATATTTTCTTAAACGCGCTCAAAATTATCGAAATGTATATAACCCGGAAACCGGTTTTATGAGTCCTAAAAAAGCCAATGGTGAATGGGTGCCAGATTTTGATCCTCAACTTTCAGCAGGGATAGGAAGCCGCATGTATTTTGCAGAAAATAATTCCTGGATTTGGAGCTTCAGTGTAATGCACGACATTGAAGGGTTAATTGACTTGATGGGAGGGAATGAGAATTTCACACATCGTTTAGATCGATTATTTAATCAACCGACTAATATTTCAAAATGGCAATTTATGGGTAAATTCCCGGATGCAACAGGTCTTAATGGGATGTTCCCGGCAGGAAATGAACCATCGTTTCATGTGCCCTACTTATATAATTATGCCGGAAAACCATGGAAAACCCAACGAAGAATTCGTGAAGTAATGGATATGTGGTTCGATGATTCCCCTTTGGGTTTGCCCGGCGATGAGGATGGCGGCTCACTTTGTGCGTGGTATGTATTTTCAGCCATGGGATTTTACCCTGTAACTCCGGGAACTGGAATATATGCCATTGGAAGTCCATTTTTTGAGGAGATCGAAATTGATCTTCCTGAAGGTAAAACGTTCAAGATAATTGCCAGTGATTGCTCGAAAAGAAATAAATACATCCAATCCGCACAGTTAAATAGCAACCCATTAAATCGTCCCTGGTTAAAGCATTCCGAAATAATGGCAGGGGGAACAATGAAATTCCAAATGGGTGACAGGCCGAATAAGGAGTGGGGAAATGATCCTTCCTGGTATCAAAATGAACTAAGAATTGTAGAATCTGAAAAAAATGAACAATTATTAATTTTCTCTAAAAAATGACCATTTAGAAGTAAAGTTTTTGGGAAATGTATGATGTATAAAACACGGATATAATTGTGCTCTCAAATGATTTTAAATAGGTTTCATTGACAAACTTTTGAGTATGTGATCGTTGAATTATTAATTGCTTAAGTATGAAGAAATATTTTTTCAAAACTGAATAAAATGAAAATAATAGTTGGTTTTTGCCTACTCACCTTATTCCCATTTGGAATGCAAGCTCAGGACACACAAAAAGTTAATCCTGACGTGGAAGAAATCATACTCGTTTTTAAAACTCATTTTGATAATGGATATACCGATATGGCCGAATCGGTGATGAACAAGTATGCTACGACTATGATGGAGCAGGCATTAGCGACGTTGGAAAAGAGTCGTAACCTTCCCCGCGAGAAGCAGTTTGTTTGGACGATGCCCGCATGGCCGTTAACTAAGATATTGGAAAGATGTACTCCGGAAATGAAACCAAAAATTGAAGCGGCAATTCGCGAAGGGTGGTTCGTATATCATAGCTTACCTTTTACAATAGAAACAGAAGCTGGTGATCCGGAAGCTCTTGTCAGGTCGCTTACCTATGCATCAGATCTTTCAAGGAAATTTAATTTGCCGTTACCTCGGGATGCAAAATTAACTGATGTCCCAAGCCACTCTTGGTTTTTGCCGACACTTCTGAACAACGCTGGAATAAAGATACTTCACATGGGGTGCAATGCTGTTTCAAGCTCGCCCGAAGTACCACTGTTATTCTGGTGGCAAGGGCCTGATGGATCTAAGTTGATGACAATTTATTGGAGTAAAAATTATGGAACAAGTCTTGTGCCTGATAAAAATTGGAAATACAAAACATGGTTGGCCATCATTCATACCGGGGATAACCAGGGACCACCCTCGCCAGAAGATGTAGAAAAAGTACTTGCAAAAGCTCAGAAGCTTGCTCCAAATGCAAAACTTAAGATCGGTCGGATTTCTGACTTTTATGACGCAATTATGAAAGAAAATCCTGATCTTCCTGTTGTGAGAGGAGACATGCCTGATACCTGGATTCATGGTTATATGTCTATGCCGCGTGAAATGAAAAGTGCGAGAAGGTTACAAAAGGATATTTATTCTTTTGAAAAACTGAATACACTATCAAATCTATGGTCTGATGAAAAAGTAGATGTGACCCAGTTTACAGCACCAGCAGTTGAAGGTGTTCTACTTTGGGATGAGCATACGTTTGGAATGGCAATGAGCCATGGTCATGCCGGGGATTGGTATTATGGTAGTGAATTTCAAGCTCAACGCGCTTCTGGCACCTTCAAGGAACTTGAAGCCTCATGGAGAGAGAAGGGGGATCGTGTGTACCAGGCAGAGAAAATTCTTGATCCGGCTTATGATCGGGAAATGAAAAGGATATCAGCTATGGTAAATGTAGAAGGGCAGAGGGTCGTTGTGTATAATCCACTGCCCTGGACGCGCTCTGGATTGGTAACAATTCTGCAAAAGAATAATATTGAAGCATTGAAAAACTTCAGTACAGGAGAAACTATCCCGGTTCATAATAAAGGTAACATTCTCAGGTTTGTGGCTAAGGATATTCCCTCGTCAGGATATGCGACATTTGTTCCTGTGAAAAAGCAAAAACATAAAAGTATCGCTACTACGATAGTTGATGAAAAAGGAAATATAATTGAGAATGAGTTTTTTAAAGTGAAAATAGATCCGTCAAAAGGAGCGGTAGTTTCTATTATTGATAAAAAATCAGGTAGCGAAATGGTAGATCAAAAAGCTGAGTATGGTTTTGGTCAATATATGTATGAACGGTTTAGCAAAAAGAATGCTACAAATTATATTGATCAATATTTAAAGGTTAGATTATCCTGGGGATTGACGGAATTTGGCAGGCCAAACCTTGATGACACTCCATACAAAAGAGTAGATGGGGGCAAAGCAAAAGTTACTTACATTTCAGACGATATTTCAGCCAAAGCTGTTTTACAGTTTTCAACAGAGATGGGAAACCCTCACAACTACGTACTTTCTTTTGCCCTGTATAAGAATTTACCTTATATCGAATTGAACTGGTTTATTGATGGCAAACCTGCCGAACCATGGCCGGAAGCGGGTTGGATAAGTTTCCCTTTTAATGTTGAAAACACTGAATTTAAAGTAGGAAGATTGGGCGCAGTTATAGACCCGGGTAAAGATATTATTAAAGGTTCCGACACCGATTTTTATTTGGTCAACAATGGTATTGCCTTGCACAATAATCAGTTGAATGGATTCGCTCTCTCCACCCCAGATGCTCCTGGAATAAGTCTGGATAGACCGGGACTCTGGAAATACACCGGAAATTTTATTCCAAAGCGTTCAAATGTCTTTGTCAATCTTTATAACAATCAATGGAGCACCAATTTTACTGAATGGATCGAAGGCTCCTGGTCGGCTAAAATGTACCTGTGGAGTTTCCAGGATTATAATAATGAGCAATCGCTGATTTCTCCAAACGAAGAATTCAGGGCACCACTCAAAGCAACCTTGCTAAATGCAAAGCCAGGTAGTCTCCCTGTTTCAAAAACAGGTGTTGCTTTATCCCGAAAAGGAATTCTTGTTACGTCATTTGGCCAAAATCCATTTGGTGATGGAATCCAGTTAAGACTTTGGGAGCAGTCTGGTGATGCCGGAAAATGTATCATTACATTACCCGAAGGTGCTAACATCAAAAAAGCCATGCCTGTAAATTTGAGAGGTGAAAAATCAGGAACCATAGTCGAAATTATAGACAATGCATTTGAAATTGAGATTGGAGCATACAAACCCGCTTCTTTTATACTTATAAATTAAAATCAACTAATCATGAAATTAAGACTTGTTTTATTGATGTTAATCATTTTTGTTGAAATCGGTTGTAAGACAGTACAAGATGATATAAAGCCAATTGATTGGGTTGATGTTTTTGTAGGAACCTCCAACTCACGCTGGATGCTTGGGCCATATGCAACAGCACCTTTTGGCATGGTACAACTTGGGCCAGATAATCAGGGGCAGGTTTGGATGGGTGGTTATGATTATGCCATAAACAGCATTTCAGGTTTTAGTCATATTCATGCTTGGACCATGGCTGGACTGCGTATGATGCCAACAACAACTGATCTGGTTTTTAAAGACAGACCAGTTGATGCTGCCTATAAAGGAGGAGGTGCAGGGTACCATTCACGTATTATGAAAGAAACAGAAAAGGCATCTCCGGGCTATTATTCAGTCCATCTTTACGATCATGATGTGTCAGCAGAAATGACAGTCACAACGCGCTGTGGATTTCAAAAATATACTTTCCCAGAAAAAAAAGAATCCAGGATACTTATCGACCTGCTTATCCCCGCTGAGTATAGATATTCAATTCAGGATGCTCAAATAAAAAAAGTGAGCGACACTGAAATCGAGGGATTTGCTAGGTGCAATATTGGATGGAACAATAGGAGTAGCTGGAATGAATACACCTTAAATTTTGTTTTGAAATTTAATAAATCCTTTGAAACATTCAATGGATGGAATGAAGGAAAACTAAAAAAAGATACAACTGAAATATCGGGTAAAAACGATATTGGAGTCTATGTGACCTATCAAACAAGTGCTGATGAAGTAATAATGGTGAAATCCGGCATTTCTCTGGTGAGCATTGATCAGGCCAGGCTTAATCTGAATACTGAGTTGGGAAGCTATGGATGGGATTTTGAATCAGTAAAAAATAAAGTGCACGAAACATGGGCTGATCTGCTAAGCAAAGTAGAGGTTGAGGGAGGAACTGATGAAGATAAAAAGAAGTTTTACACCAATTTTTATCGTTGTTACGCTGCAAAACAAACCTGGAATGATGTAAATGGGAAATACATGGATCCTTGCGAGAAGGTCCAGGAAATGCCCGAAGGACAAACAATGATTGGAGGTGATTCATTCTGGAATTCATACTGGAACCTGAATAGTCTGTGGTCACTCGTTACCCCTGGCATTATGGAGGATTATGTTGAAACACAACTTGAGCTGTATAGAAAAAACGGATGGACAAGTGTCGGTCCAACAGGTGTTGAATATACCGGTATCATGGGGGTGTCACATGAAACAGCAATGATTGTTGGGGCTTATCAGAAAGGCATCAGAAATTTTGATGTCGATGAAGCATACCAGGCCGTTCTTCACACAGTTACTGAACAAGGTGGAAAACAAGTTCCATGTTCTGGCCTTGCAGGAAATGAATATTTGGATGTTTATCGAGAAAAAGGATATGTTCCTTTTGAAATGAATCCTGCCAGTCGAACCTTAGATTACGCCTACGACGATTTTTGTGTGGCACAAATGGCAAAAGCCTTAGGGAAGAACGACGATTATGAATACCTGATTAAAAGATCGGAGAACTGGAAAAACCACTTTAATCCTAAGCTGAAATATATCGTTCCTAAGGATTCTACAGGACATTGGTTAGAGAATTATAATCCTTTCTCAGGAGAGTATTTTGTCGAAGGAAACGGATGGCAATATTCATTATATGTTCCGCATGATATACCAGGTCTTATTAATATGATTGGAAAAGATCTTTTCAATAGCAGGATCGAAGAAGGTTTCGAAAAATCTGTTAGTCAAAAATTTGCCGCACATGCTTTCGACAGGTATCAACCGGAACCGGTTGAATATTACATCAATATGGGAAATCAGGTCAATATGCAGGCTCCATATCTGTTCAATTATTCAGGTAAACCATGGTTGACACAAAAATATTCAAGGGCCATTCTTGATACATATTACGGATCGACACCTTACCACGGATGGGAGGGAGACGAGGATGAAGGCCAAATGGGAGGGTGGTTTGTGATGAGTGCCATGGGGATGTTTGAAATGGAAGGAGGTTGCGAAATAGATCCAATGGTTAACCTAACCAGCCCGTTATTCAATAAAATAACCATCAATCTTGACGAAAATTATTATAGTGGAAAAAAGTTTGTCCTTGAGGCCAGAAACAACTCGAAAGAGAATATCTATATTCAATCGGCAACTTTCAATAATAAACAGCTTAACGACGTTCGGATAAAGTTCGAGGATATTGTTAATGGTGGATTATTAATCCTGGAAATGGGACCTGAACCAAATAAAGAGTGGGGCAAAAATTTATAAGGATAAACTTCTTAGTTTCTGTAAAGGAATAAAGTGTACTGATAACCTGTACTATTTTGGCCTTCTTTGAGACAAAAAGATTAAGGCTACCTGTTTTAATTATTGCTTTTCAGATTCTTTATGGGAAAGAATAACAAAACTGTATAAAATTCATAAATCATTAAAACTACTCTCATGAAACAAATCAAAGCATCTTTTCTTGTTGTAGGTTTTTTTATACTCACTTGGTATTCTGGCTTTGCTGAAAAGCCGGAAGTGAAAGCAACAGTATCTGGAAAAAAAGCCACGAAAGACACCATTCATGTTATTGGCCATGCTCATATGGATATGAATTGGCTATGGACCTATTCGGAAACCATGAAGATGTGTAATGACAATTTAAGGCAGGTAGTTGCCTTTATGGACGAGTTTCCAGATTATACAATGCTTCAAAGTCAGGCCTCAGTCTATCGATTTGTGGAAATGGTTGACCCACCCCTCTTTAAGCTTGTTCAGAAATATGTAAAAGAAGGGCGGCTGGAATTGGCCGGAGGGATGTGGACAGAAGGTGATACTAATCTTTCTTCGGGTGAAGCACTTTCAAGATCATTCTTGCTCGGTCAACGCTATTTCAAAAGTCGGTTTAATAAGATGGCGAATATCGGTTGGTTGCCTGATAATTTTGGTCACGTTTCTCAACTGCCCCAAATGCTCAAACTAGCCGGATGTGATTATTTTTATTTTCATAGAACAAAGCCTTACAAAGGCAGTTTTTGGTGGACTGGACCTGATGGATCAACCGTTCTTTGCTATGCAAATAATACCTATAATGGAGATATTGACATAAATTTAAAAAATGAAATAAAGAAATTTTCTCCGCAAAAGAACCGCATTCTACATATTACCGGTGTTGGTGACCATGGTGGAGGCCCAACGCGTACAAATATTAATATGGTTCATAAGCTTGATGCAACTCCTGGTTATCCATCCGTAAAATTTACTACTGCAGGTGATTTCTTCCAAAAAACTTCAAATGAGATGGACGGGCGTCCAACACACAGAGGTGAAATGCAATTTATTTTTGAAGGCTGTTATACTACGGTTGCAGATATTAAGGAAGGGAATCGGAATTCTGAAAATTCTCTTTATACCTGTGAGTTTTTTAATACTTTAAGCTGGATAAATGGAGACCAATATCCTGCAGATGAATTAAGAGATCTATGGAAAACCGTTACGTTTAATCAATTTCATGATATTCTTCCCGGTTCTGCAATTAATGAAGCAAACAAAGAGGCAATTGCACGATACACAGAAGTACTTCGTAAATCAAAGGAGTTAAGTGATCGGGCATTTTGGAAACTGGCTGATGAAGTGAAATTTCAAAAAAATATGGGGCAAGCTGTTGTAGCATATAACCTTCATCCTTTTAAGCGAAAAACAATTGTTGAGGCAACTGTTTATTCTCACAATGAACCTTTATCGGTAAAAGTAGCCACATGGGGAGCAAATTTTTATGGACAAAATTTTAAAGCTGTAAATAAAGAGAGTGGTGATGCCAGCACCAAAGAGCTTGAGGATGGTAATTTCTTATCTCCTGGTTATGTAAACAAGCAAATTACAACTAGTGACAATGTCGCCTCCGTATTGGTTCGTGATGGTTCGGGAAAATCGTACCCTGCACAAATTGTTTGGTCAAAGTCAACGCCTCCTGGTTATACTTCAAAAGTCCAGTTCATTGACGAAAATTTCCCGGCCGGCGGGTATAAAACATACTATGTTGATATGGCCAACAAAGGAAAATTTAATGATCCAATTCCTGTTCGTGACAATACGTTTGAAACCGATTTTTTTAAGGTAAAATTTGATATGAAAAAGGGAGCAATTGTAAGCCTCTTTGACAAACGAAGTAATACTGAATATGTAAAAAAAGGAGAAGAACTCAATAAATTAAAAATATACAATGAAGATAAAAAGGGCGGGATGAAGTCATGGACGATCAACAAAACAGTTAGTGAAGAGGAGGTAAGCCACGTTGAAAGTGTACGAATTGTTGAAAATGGGCCTGTAAGAGTTTGCATAGAGACAGTAAAAACCTGGGGTAAATCCAGGTTTATCGAAAAAACCTATTTATACCAATCTTATCCTAGAATTACTTACGATATGGAAGTCCATTGGCTCGAAACCGGTACCGATTCTACCGATTCTCCAATGTTAAGAGCACTCTTCCCATTGGCTCTTAAAAATCAAAGATTCTATTCACAGGTACCATTCGATGTGGTTGAGCGACCAGTAGATGGAAAAATAAATGGGAAAGAAGCACCATTGGCCTTAACTCATCGTGATGCCTATGGAGTTGAAGCAGAACAAGGCAATGGTCTTGAGGTTCCGGCACAAAAATGGGTAGATCTTTCGGATGGCAATATTGGTATTGCACTTTTAAACAAAACGAAATACGGGCATTCCTATCAGAATGGAGAATTGAGAATCACTCTAATGAGAGCAGCAGGATCACCGGACATTTATCCAAATCTTGGAAAATTTAAGATTAGTTATGCCCTATATCCACATTCAGGAGACTGGAAAAACGGAGTTTGGTTAGAGGGTGATGATTTTAATGTACCTATTTATGCAGCAGAGCCACCTTCTCTGGCTTTGGGGAAAGAACATGCGACACGCCCTGAAGAAAAATCATTTATTTCCCTGGATGCAAAAGGAGTTTATATGACAGGAATAAAACAAGCAGAGGAAAAAGATGAATTGATTATTCGATTAGTTGAAGTTGAAGGGGAGCAAAAAACAGTAAGCATTTTGTTACCGGAAAATGTTAAAGCTGTGAGAAGATTAAATATTATCGAATTACCACTATCAAATGTGGCAGACGCTACCGTAAATAATAATTCAATTTCTTTCAATATTAATCCTCATGAAATTGTAACGCTGGGTATTACCATGGACAAATAATTGCATTATCTGTTGTGAATTATTCCTTGAAAAGAAAAGGACCCTGACTGGTCGAATTAGCCTGCCTAAAGAGCGGCAGACAGGCGAAGCGGTTCTACGATCAGACACGTTAATGTAGTAGGTAAACGACCAGTGGGGGCGGTCGTAACATGTGCTACGACCAGTGGGGCCTGCCCGCCGGCAAGGCAGGCCTGCTTCTTTTCAGTAAAATAATATACCATGGATCTAGGTAGTCCTTTATATTTCATGTTTCGTTTAATATCAAGAATGAATTTTGTCCTGAAACCCCACTTTTTCTCCTTGTCATAGAGATTTATTCATAAAAATTCAGGAAATTACAAATGCTAAACCCTAATTTTTTAATTATGAAAAATCAAACTGATTCAATATCACGTAGAAAGTTTTTACAAACTGCTGCAACAGGCGCCATTGCGGCTCCACTTATCCTCGAATCCTGTGCTCAGAAGGATGACATCCTACAACATGCTTGCATAGGTGTTGGTGGAATGGGGTGGGGGGACTTGCAACATTTCATCAAACATCCGAGGGTGCAGATTGTAGCCATATGTGATGTGGACGCAGAAAGATTGAAAAAAGCCTCCGAAATCGTCCCCGATGCACGTAAATACAGCGATTGGCGAGAGCTTCTTGAAAAAGAGGGAAATAATATTGAATCTGTCAATGTGGCTGTACCGGATCATAGTCATTTTAGTATTGCCTACAGGGCTATTGAAAAGGGCTTACATGTTTATTGCCAGAAGCCTTTATGCCACGATGTTACGGAGGTGCGTTTGCTTACTGAAGCAGCTATAAAAGCTGGTGTGACTACCCAACTCGGCACGCAACATGCCTCCTCTGCCAATGACCGGGCAGGGGTTCAGTTGATTAAGGAAGGAGCAATTGGTAAAGTCAAACATGTCTATCTTTGTTCGAACCGCCCAAGCGCCGTGCAATACAGGATTGAAGGACCTCGTCCGTCGATGGAACAAGAAGCTCCCTCCAAACTAAATTGGGATCTATGGACCGGAACCGCACCAATGCGTTCTTATGCGCCGGAAATATACCATCCCATGAAGTGGAGAGCATGGCTTGATTTCGGGACAGGTTGGTCGGGAGATATCGGTTGTCATATTTTTGACGCGGTATGGAAAGGCCTTGGTTTGAAAGCCCCTAAATCTGTCATTGCTAAAGTTCAGCAATCGTGGAAAGACTCGCCGGAACGAAGATCTGATAACTGGCCTCAAAGCGACCATATCAGTTGGGTGTTCCCCGGCAACGAACTAACTGAATCGGATGACTTGCCTTTGGAGTGGTTCGATGGCGAGTTCTACCCGCCACAGGAGGTAATGGATTTATTTCCGGGAGAAACATATCCGGCTGAATCGGCGATGCTGATTGGCACAAAAGGGGCTCTTCTCATCGTCCACGGCGGCGGATTGGCGCTGTTGCCTCAAAACAAATTTGAGGACTACAACATGCCAAAATTCCAAAAACGGAATCATTACCATCACTTTGTAGACGCCTGTTTGGGCGGTGAAAAAACCGAATCACATTTCGCACAGACCGGGCCGATGACAGAGGCCATCCTGCTGGGAACTGTAGCAATACGGGAGCCGGACACCTTACTGGATTGGGATGCCGTCGATATGAAGTTTACGAACTATCCTGACGCCAACAAACACCTTCGTCGCACCTATCGCAAAGGCTGGGAGATGGCAGGATTTTAATATGCATATAATTTTGTAAATAAAGGGAATAGTCAATAGTTGCTTACAGCGCTGATGTTGGCTATTCTTTTCAAAAAGCAATATTATTAAAATTGGCCGACGATACAATCTTTATGCAAAAGCTGCATCACTACTTGGGATCCTGAGCATTATAGGATTTTAAATAGTTTGAAATCAAGGCATGTTTCTGCCCTTTTTTTGCCTCTATATATGATCCTCCATAATAAAAGCAGGCAATTCCTCCCGAAATTATTCCCCACTTTACAGCTTCCTGAAGGTCGAGGCGCTCTACTTCATCTGACATTTGCATGGCCAGGGAAGCGATGACTCCCCCGACAAAATTGTCACCACAACCGGTAGTGTCACCTTTAATATGTTCTTTCGATAGTTTCATAGAAATTTCCTCGGAAACCGGAAGATATGAAACAGCATTACGAGATTTGCTGGAGGCAAACAATATGACCGGTAGGGGCCCCTGGGTTATTATTATATTTTTTGCATGATTGGATTTGAAATATTCAATGGCATTTTCGACCGTATCTACGCCACTTATTTTAAGCGCCTCCTCTTTGTCCGTAATGAGCAGGTCGATAAGATCATAGGAATTGTCTTTGACAAGTGGCCATTTCGATTGTGGATTTTGCTTTTCATTTCTAAAATCATAAACCGTATTTATAATTGTAAAGCAGTTTTTTTGTTTTGCTTTTATCAGGATTTCAGTCAGCTTATCATGAATGTTTGGAACTAAAGCAGTACCTCCAAACACAGTGATGTCCGATTCGAAAAATGTATCATCAAGATCACCTGGCTTGTAATCCCATGCTGCGCCGATATTATTTACAAAAATTCGTTCCCCTCGCCCATGATCATATGTAGGATCTGAAAAAACATCGGTAAATGGTGTTGGAGAATTAAACTGTTTGTAATTCGATAAATCTATAGGTATTGTACTTAAACCATCAATAATTCTTTTGGCGGTCTTGTCTTTTCCTAAAGCCCCATAGAATTTTATTTCCGCATTCGTATTATATAATAATTGTGCGGCATTGATCAGGGATACAATGGATGGCCCGCCAATATTAAAGCTGTCAGGAGATTTGTTTTCAGTAATTTCCAGTAGAATTTCATCAAATGATTTATGCGCAAAGTTTACAAGATCCTCTGTAAAAACAAGTTTTCCGGGAGAAAGACCGCCGTCGGCATGGTTTTTTGAAATGTATTTTTTGAAATTACTATTCGAAAAATCAACATTCGCATAAAGATTATCAGCAAGCGCACAGCCCGTACCGGAAATAACAATTTTCTTCCCCATTCACTAAAGTATTATTTTTTTATAGATAATAAAAAAAAGACCCTAGCGGAAAATGCCGGCAGGGAATGTGTAAGCTCAACTTATTATTGGGCTAGTAATGATTTCATAATAAACAGATCCAACTCTTCATAATCTCTGGCATCGATACATTTCTGTATAAAGTCCTCATCAAGGCTTCTTGATATTTCCAGGAGTTTCATAAATATCTCGTGGCTGTTCGTAAGATGTTTGGTCGCCACATCATCTTTTTGGGTTCTCATTGCTTTCACATCCAGGCCAACCCACTCACCGTTTTGACCATAATCATGTTTGTCAAGTATTCTCACCTGGTTAAATGCTCTTCTTAAATCAACAGATCCAAAAGTTTTATCCTGATCGTACTTTAGCCCATTTTGGTCATTGAGGTGAACAGTCATAAGTTTGTTATGTGCAAGCGCATATCCCATTTCATCTGAAGGATCTAATCCGGCAAGTATCGCATGAGCGCTTTCGATATTTACGCCAACCCGGTCAGGATCTGAGGTGAGCATACCAAGAGCAATAGCATGACCTGTAGTAGGAATGTATGCATGATCCATGGGCTCATTAGGTTTAGGCTCAATACAAATTCGAATTTTAGGATCATATTCCAGCATGGTGTTAACTGCTTCTGCCAGCCTTTGGGTGGCGACATAGCTATCCTTTGCCTCTCTGATGTAGGTTCCTTCACGTGCCAGCCACAACACAATCAGATCTGTTTCAAGAGCATTGGCAATGTCAATGGAGATTTTTGACCTTTCCATCGCATAAGCCCTGCATTCGGGATCATTGGATGTATAGCCACCATCAATAGTTTTTGGGTCTTCCCATAATCGTGGAGCGACAAACTCAGCGCTTAATCCCAAATTGTCCATTCTTTCTTTTAGCGCTTTCGCCTCCGCAGCTATTTGAGAAGCGTTTTTACCTTCCAGCACAGGCACAGCATCATCGTCATGAAATTGTACGCCATCAAAGCCCATACCTTTGTACATTTCGAGCTTTTTATCAAACGCTACAGATTTTCTTACCATCGGGCCAAATACGTCTGCCCCTTCATGGATATTCCATGGTCCAAATGTGAATCTAAATTTTCCAGCCATATTTATTAAATAAAATTGTATAACATTTTGATTTTCACATAAAAATTATGGCTTTAAATTACAAAAATTAAACCTTATGTTATGCTCTGTTTGCATTATTTTAACATATTTGATTTGCATTGCTAAATTTCGTCTTATTGTCCTGAAGCATATGGTGAAGAGTGGGTCTTTACCATCAAAGGGGCCATGTAGTATTTTAGGTAACTTAAATGTATAATAATGCATTATTCCATTAATTTTGCATTATTTGAAAAACTTATACAATGAAAATAAATACGAATCACATTATCCGGTTTTGCCTCCTGTTTATAGTATCGCTATTTAGCGCTTCCGATACCTTTGCTAATGATGATGAGAAGAAAGTATTTCTCATGAAAATTGATTCTGAAATTGATCCCAGAACCAACAGATACTCTGAATTAGCATTGGATCGGGCAAAGGAAATAGAAGCTGATTTGGTCATCCTGGAGCTGGATACCTATGGTGGCGCCGTAAATGACGCCGATGACATCAGGACCAGAATGCTTGAATTTGAAAAGCCCATATTGGTTTTTATCAATAAAGATGCCGCTTCAGCTGGCGCATTAATCTCGATTGCTTGCGACAGCATTTATATGGCGCCTGGTGCAAGCATTGGCGCTGCGACAGTTGTGATTGGAACAGGAGAGGCGGCGCCTGATAAGTATCAATCTTATATGAGATCAATTATGCGATCGACCGCAGAGGCAACGGGAAGAGATCCGCAAATTGCTGAGGCGATGGTAGATCAGGAAATTGAGATTGATAGTATTACTAAGGCTGGAAATGTATTGACTTTTAGCACTTCGGAGGCGATAAAGCATAATTTCTGTGAAGCGGAGGTGAAATCTGTTGAGGAGATATTGGAAAGGAATGGAATTGAAGAATATGAAATTGTGGAGTTTGAACTCAATTTTACGGAGCGAATCATAAGAATCTTTTTAAATCCATTTATTAGCGGCATTCTTATATTGGTGATTGTTGGCGGAATATATTTTGAATTGCAATCCCCGGGAGTGGGATTCCCTATAATGGCTTCTATCATGGCTGCAGTGTTTTATTTCGTCCCCTATTATCTGAATGGCCTGGCAGCAAACTGGGAAATCATTGTGTTTTTTGTGGGAATTATTCTTATCGTACTTGAAGTATTTGTGATTCCCGGTTTTGGAGTTGCGGGCATTGGTGGTATTCTATTGGTCGTAGGATCGTTGATCCTGGTGATGTTAAACAATGATTATTTTGATTTTTCGTTTGTGAAAGGAAGTGATATTACTGTAGCTGCGGCAACTACTTTATCAGGGCTGTTGGCTTCAGTTTTGTTGTTGTTTTTTGGGGGAGTTCGCTTGACTCAAACCAGGGCATTCAGGCGGATTTCATTGCAGGATACCCAAAAAAGTAGCGATGGATATACGTCTAATTTCAATAAAAAATCTTATTTAGGAATGAAGGGAATAACCTACACCGTTTTAAGGCCGAGTGGTAAGATCATGGTAGATGGCGAATTAATGGATGCCTTTACAAGGGGAGAGTATATTGAGAAAGATAAAAAAATAGAGGTAATTGATGAAAGTGGCACCTCGCTAAAGGTAAAAGAAAGAGCGTAATTTTCTCCTATCTGTCAGGTTACAGTTTCTTTATTATCCGTATAAAAAAGATATTAAACAGAGATAAAAGCATAAAAGTAAATAAAAAATGTATTCTAAATTTATAAAAATATTCTCGTTAATTTATTTGATCATTGGTTCAGCCGTTTTCGCCGAAGACAATGCTTATCGGATAGAGGTGAAAATCGATAAATTTAAAGGTGATGTTATTTATTTGGGTTACCCTTACGGGGATAAAAAATATATCGCTGATACCGCACAACTCAATAATGATGGGGAATTTGTTTTTGAAGGGACGAAACCTTTAGATGGGGGGCTCTATTTTATTTATAACCCAAGTAATTTATATTTTGATTTGATTGTTGCCGGGCAAAAATTCAGATTAGAAACGGATACGCTCGACCTTGTCAAGCATATGAAAACAGAAGGCTCCATTGAAAACAAAGTGTTTTTTGATTTTCAGCGATTTATGAGAGAAAAGAAGAAACTCGCAGCTCCGTTGAGCGAACAACTAAAGAATGCAAGCGAACAGGAGAAGGATAAGATTACAGAACAGTTAAAGGAAATTGATGCTGATGTAAAAGCATATCGGGCCGATATCATGAAAAAATACCCTGAGACCTTCGCTGTGAAATTTATCAAATCAACCATAGCCATTGAAGTTCCCAAGGCGCCTTTAGATGAAAATGGCGAGCCCCTGGATGCCAATTTTGGATATACATATTATAAAGCCCATTATTTTGACAATTTTGATTTTTCAGATTCAAAAATGCTACGCACTCCAAGTTTTTATTCGAAAATTGATGAGTACCTGGAAAAAATGACCTTAAAGCATCCGGATTCTATAATTTCTTCAGCGCGTACGGTTATTGAAAAATCAAGAGCCAATGATGACATATTCAGGTATTGTGTGGTGACGCTCACTTCAAAATATGAGACCTCGAATATAATGGGTATGGATGCAGTATTTGTGAACCTGGCAGAGAAATATTATTTGTCAGGAGATGCGTTTTGGGCAGATTCTACCTTGATGGCAAAAATAACCGACAGAGTGAGTCGCTTAAAACCAAACCTTATCGGGAAACAAGCGCCGAAAATGAACTTACTCGATCCGCAATTGAAACCCGTTTCACTTTATTCGTTGGAATCAGATTATATCGTTTTATACTTTTATGATCCGGATTGTGGGCATTGCAAGAAAAAAACACCTGTACTGAATGAATTGTATAACACCAAACTGAAGGACAAGGGTGTGAAGGTTGTTGCCGCCAATATTAAAAAAGATGTGGATAAGTGGAAAAAGTATATTAGTGATCAGAATTTAACTTTTATTAATGTGGCTGACCCCAATACAAGGTCCAATTTCAGATATGAGTATAATATTGAGACGACGCCACAATTATACATTTTAGATAGTGAGAAAAAGATCATTGCCAAAAAACTTGATGTGGAGCAGATTGAAGGTTTTATCGATAAGCAAATTGAGATAAAATCAAAAAGCCAAAACCCGGGTTAAACCGGATTTGACTCTGATTTTCAGGATTGACTCTCAAGAAAATATACTAACCAATCCCGAAAACAGGATCATGTTCTGAACAATAGAATAATTGAACAAGCGAACAATGAGTATACTCCGAAAAATATAATTCAGCCACGAATGCACGAATATATAATTGCAATAATCTGATTGTCAATTATAGATAATTTTTAAAATTTCACAAATTCACGAAAACTTTGTTTTCGCAGCGGACTTAACCCAACTTGAAAATTAGGGTTTACGAACTATGACATAATGAAGTATTTATTGCATTATGTAAAGTATTTTCATTTTGACAAATTCTAAATGTCTGATAATCAAGGGTCAAATATT